>Ga0209830_10002217_pt1 | contig 15840 bp, 18 predicted proteins | sample ArcticOcean_MG_C_12_FD_187439 | JGI IMG/M metagenome (GOLD analysis project Ga0209830, IMG submission 187439) | Marine microbial communities from western Arctic Ocean - ArcticOcean_MG_CB8_130 (SPAdes) (version 2) | ecosystem: Environmental > Aquatic > Marine > Oceanic | place: Arctic Ocean...
TCCAGGGTTCTTATCTGGGTGATATTGAATGGCTTTCTTGCGATAAGCTTTTTTTATCTCACCCTCTGATGCCCCCTTGGATATTCCTAATATTTCGTAAAAGTCTTGTTTCATATTGTTTTATTTTCCGACTACTACTTTCGGATACCTTATGATTTTTTCTCCTAGTTGGTAACCTTTTTCAACCACATCGATGATCTTCCCTTTTTGTGATTCTTCTGGTGCATGAATCTGAGTTATTGCTTCGTGTATTTCAGCGTCGAAAACATCACCTATGTTTACCGTTGATATTTCCAAACCGCTGCTCTTCAAGATGCCATTTAATTTATTATTTATTAAAACAAAACCTTGGATTTCTTCTAATGTGTCTTGTTTTTCAAACTGAGATATTGCGCGCTCAAGGTCATCTAAAATTGGAAGTAATGAGGAAATAACCTCTTGACCTGCAGTTTTAAACAATTCAATTCTTTCTTTTGTTGTCCTTTTCTTAAAGTTTTCGAACTCAGCAAACAACCTCAAATACTTATCTTTTTCTTGTGACAGTGCATCATTCAATTCAACAAGAACTGTGTCCTCTTGTTTTTTTGAAGCCTTGCTCTTCGCTGGAGCCTTCTTTTTTGTTGCACTGGATTTAGTTTGCTTTTCAGCCATATTCATTTTTTAAATAAAGTTTTGCAAAAGTACTGCCATTTGATCGAAATTGTCAAAATGTCATCCTTTTTTATCGTAAAGTACTTTCAGTGCCAATTTCAGATTATCATATTGAAACACAAATCCCTTTGCCAAAACTTTTTCAGCACTCACTTTTTGACTGTTTAAAACCAGAGAGGAACGGTCTCCAAGCGCTAGTTTAATCAGTAGACTCGGAAGATTGGGAAAAAAAACAGGTCGATCTAACGCTTGTCCTATGCTCGCAATTAATTCATTTTGACTGACAGGATTTGGTGCTACGGCATTATACGTACCCTGCCAATTTTGTTTTGCAGCATTCAAAAGCATTTGTGACAGATCATCAATATGAATCCAACTTTGCCATTGATTGCCAGTTCCAAAAGCTGCTCCAACAAATAATTTTACGGGTAAGGCCAAGGTAGGTAAAACACCCCCTTTTTTCGATAAAACTAATCCTATTCTAAATATAGAAAAAGACTTGACGGAGGAGGAAAGGTCGTTTAACGCAGTCTCCCATTTCACCACTACTTCTTGTAAAAAATTTTCAGGAGGTGCAATTTTTGTTTCTTCCCCATAACTCACTTCAAAATTATTGGGATAAATCCCAACTGCTGAAGCGGCTACAAAAGTCTTGATTGTATCTCCAGCAAATTCATTCATTCCTTTTTTAAGAAGATTAGTCGAATCAATTCTACTGTCTAAAATTTCACTTTTATTTTTTGTTGTCCACTTTTTAGAAATGCTTGCTCCCGCTAAATGGATAATCGCATCAACACCTTCAAAGCATTTGGGGTCAATATACTTATCTTCAAGGTTCCAAAAAAACCCATTAAGTGTTTTAGAGGTAGTAATTTTGTTTTTATTGGTCGTGAGAAAGTTAACTTCAATTTTTTCATTTAAGGCTTTTTTAACAATGGAAGATCCCACCAAGCCTGTTGCGCCCGTAATCAATAACTTCATTTATAATTTTTTATAAAAATACATCAAATTGGCTTGATTGCCCTTAACATTTCTCGCTTACCTGGGGGACCTTCAAGACGTGAAACTTGAAAACCAACCTCCTCCAAGGTTCTTCTAACGATTCCTTTGGCGCAATAACTCACCCATACTCCTCCAGGGCTTAATAATTGAAAACAAAGGTCAAGCGGCTTTTTCTGCCATAGTTCTGGTTGGGCGTGATATCCAAAAGCGTCATAAAAAATTACATCAAACTTTTGAGAAATATCTAGTTCTAAAAAATCTATTATCGATTTACTAAATAAAAAACCATCTTGCTGTATCGCTTTTTCCCACAAGCAAGAATGTAGCAGTTGATAAAAATCAGCATGCTCAGCGTGTGGTAAAGTACTTTTCATTTTTAGTAAATGTAGTTCTGCATCTGAAAGAGGGAATTTCTCAATGGAATGGTAATTTATGTTGACATTGTTTTCTTTGGAAAAGACATAAGCGAGGTAGGCATTTAAGCCAGTACCAAGACCCATTTCAAAAATATTCAATTCATTTTTATGATTATTATTAATCCAATAGTCGAGTCCCTTGTCAATATAAACGTAGGTTGACTCCGTCAATGCGCCATGTCTAGAATGATAGGTTTCTTTTATCTCTTCAACCCGAAGCGAAGGTGACCCGTCTGACGTTAAGAAGACTTCTTTTTTCATAATCAATAACTAAAGTGAAGTTGGGTAATAAAATTAAAACCAACTTAAATCCCTTTTCAAAATTATGCTCTTTTTAAGAATCTTAACATTACAAGACGATTTTTACTTAAAAAATCAATAACAATTAAAATTATTTAATCAAAATGGGTAATTTTGGGTATAATTTCGTCAAATATTATGAAAATAGAAAAAGCCTTAAGCTCTAAATTGCCAAATGTTGATTTAAAAAACCTTTCCTTCGGGACTGTTTTTACGGATCATATGTTTGTCTGTAATTACAAGAATGGGGCTTGGGAAGAACCTAAAATCATTCCTTATCAAAGTCTCTCTTTTGACCCCTCCATGAGCGTTTTGCATTATGGACAAGCAGTTTTTGAGGGAATGAAGGGCTATAAAGATGACGACGATAAGATCTGGCTGTTTCGCCCAGATCAAAACTTTGAACGGATTAACAAATCGGCTGCGCGACTTCAAATTCCAGAGTTTCCAAAAAAGTATTTTTTTGAAGGTTTAAAAGAATTGCTTAGGTTAGATGCTGACTGGATTCAAAAAGGTATTGGAAATTCAATGTACATCCGTCCTTTTGTTTTTGCCAGCCAGCCTGGTGTTCAGGCTTCCCCCTCGGAGGAGTACACTTTCATTATTATTTGTTGTCCTGTTAAGGCTTATTACGGTGGTGAAGTTAATGTCCTAATTGCTGAGGAATTTAGCCGTGCTGCTTCGGGTGGCGTTGGTTTTGCCAAAGCTGCCGGAAACTATGCTGCTCAATTTTATCCAACAGCATTGGCGCAAAAAGAAGGCTACCAGCAAATTGTTTGGACCGATGCCAGTACTCATGAATACTTAGAAGAAGCCGGTACCATGAATATCTTCTTTAGAATCAATGATAAATTAATTACGGCACCTAACAACGATCGAATCTTAGACGGAATCACCCGAAAAAGTATTATCCAAATCGCAAAAGACAATGATATTGACATAGAAGTTCGACCTATCAAAATATCGGAAGTGGTCGAAGCTTCTAAAAAGGGAACTCTAATAGAGATGTTTGGAAGCGGAACTGCCGTAGTGGTTAGTCCTATTAAAAGTTTTGGCTACCAAGATGTCAATTACAAACTCCCTGTTATTGAAAATCCTTTGTCTACATTGCTTAAAGAAAAAATAACCTCGATTCAATACAACCTATCTGAAGACCCTCATGGTTGGAGGCTAGCGGTTGACTAGGCTTATTTTTCTAAAATGTCTTTAATATTGGGCTTAAAATAATTAGACCCCTTTAAAACTTTGCCATCCTCACGATAAATTGGTTGACCATCTTCTCCCAGTTTACTCATATTACTTCGATGGATTTCTTCAAAGACTTCCTGGATTTTGTTTTGCATGCCGTGAGATAAAATAGTGCCACAAAGAATATAGAGCATGTCGCCCAAAGCATCAGCTACTTCAATCATGTCACTGTTTTCTGCAGCTTCAAGATATTCTTCGTTTTCTTCTTTCATGAGGTTAAACCTAAGTTTAATTATATCCAAAGGCAAGTCGATTGTGGGTTTATCAGTCATCGCAATACGAAAAGCATTATGGAATTCTGCAACTGAATTGAGCTCATTGGTAATCATAAATTAGAATTTCAAAAGATTAATAAAATATAGTAGTTGATTATTTTCTAAATTAGACAAAAATTTAATAATGTTTAGTCAAGGTCAATACCTGTTTGCTATTTTTTTTGCCATTTGTTTTATATTACTCATCGTTTACACCTATATAAAAGACCTAAAAAGTCATAAGGTCTATTATAAAGGAAGTTTAAAGGTCTTAATTGTTTTCTTATTGGCTATAACTTCGCTTTACTTGATTAAACATTTCACACATGCCAGTTGATCAATCAAATAAAAAATAAATTTTGAAACAATTCATCTTTGTCTTTTTAGGAGGAGGTATCGGAAGCGGATTGAGATATTTGGTTGGTAAATACATTCCAAATTCGAATGCTGGACTTCCTTGGTCTACTCTTAGCGTCAATCTTATTGGATGTCTAATCATTGGAATCGTAATGGGTTATTTTATTAGAACTACTGCTGATTTAAAATCAGATTTAGTATTGTTTATGACCATTGGTATTTGTGGGGGCTTTACAACATTCTCGTCCTTCGCTTATGAAAATATTTTAATAATTAGAGCTGAGGATAATCTCTTATCCCTCTCTTACATTGGCTTAAGTCTAATCTTAGGTATGGTAATGGTCCTGGTTGGACTCAAAATTGAAAAATTCATTTTCTAACACTTCGGGTCTTTTTTTGAGATTTTGACAAATTTCAGTATTGAAAATAATAGACTTTATAATTTTCAATATAAATTTTATTGAATCTTACAAAAGTGAAGAATATCTACTTAATATATTTAATGAGATTGATACCATTATCTAATTTTGATTTATCAATAAGTAATTAATATTCATTAAAACCAATTTTAAACAAATTATTATGAAATTTTTAAACAAAACTTTTTTAATCGCCCTTGCTGCATTAAGTTCCATATCAATTTATGCTCAAGACGAAACTGTTGAGGAAACTCCATCTCCAACTTTTTCAGTAGCTGGTACTGTTGACGCTTATTTTAGAGGCACTGAATATGCTCCTGCTACTTCCTTCGCAAACGGAAACGGTTTCGCCCTTGGAATGGCAAACATCATCGTTTCTTATGAAGGAGAAAAATCAGGATTCGTAGCTGATTTAGTTTTTGGACCTAGAGGAAATGATGCTGTATTTGGATCTACTGTTGGATCAACTCCAATCGTTAATCAATTGTACGTTTACTATAATGTTAGTGATAGTTTTACTTTAACGATGGGTAACTTTAATACCTTTTTAGGGTATGAAGTGATTTCTCCCGCTGCTAACTTCAACTATTCCACCTCTTATATGTTTTCCAACGGGCCCTTCTCACACACAGGAATCAAAGCTGATTTTGGTTTGTCTGATAATGTCTCTTTGATGACAGCAATATTAAATGAAACTGACGCAACTGAGGCTCAGCCTGTGTCTGGTGACTATGTCTTCGGTGCTCAATTAGGGCTTTACGGACAATATATAAACTTTATCTCTGGTGGTGCTGATGGTGTATCACAAATTGACTTCACTGGTGGATTTGACATTAGTGATAATTTTTTCCTTGGCATCAACGCTACTTCTTACGAAGATGATGAGGGTGAATGGTCGGGTGTTGCTCTTTACCCTCAATATACATTAACTGATTCTTTCGCAATTGGATTAAGAGGTGAATCTTTTGATGTTAAAGATGATAACACTTTTACTTCATTCACAATTACCGGTAGCTATACTTCTGGGAACATGATAATCAAGCCAGAAATTAGAATCGATGGTGCAGATAAAAATGTTGCTGCATGGAGTGCTAATGGCACTGATAGTTTATCATCTTTTGTTCTAGCTGCTATATACTCTTTCTAATTTTAAAGAGTTAAAAATATATGTTTGGTTTTTTTGATCCCCCTGATGGTTTTTTATCTTCTGGGGGATTTTTTATGAATAAGTCCTTGAAGGTGAAGCCATAATCATATAGGTAATTATTAATGATAATTTATAATTAGCAGTAATGATTTGAATATAAAACAAACTGTTTCATTTAGCCATATATTATTACTTAAAACACTATATGCTAAGAGACTATGTTGGTTTTAAAATTATAAAAATACAAACATAGCTAAAACAGTAGATGCCTAAATATTGTTAAAATAATAAAATTTATACGTTTTATTACCAATAATTAAATTTTAAGACTCGAAAAATATAGAATAAATAAATAGTAAGAATTGTTTAATAAATGCCCAAAAAACTCATTCAAATATTTCAATATTTACAAATAAATTTTAAAGTAAATTAATTTTAAACAATAATTATAATGATGACAAAAATTGAAGCAATTATTCGAAAGTCAAAATTTGACGAAGTCAAAGACGCACTCCACGGTGTGGAGGTGAACTTTTTCAGCTACTGGGATGTAACAGGTGTTGGTAATGAAAAGGAAGGACATGTTTACAGAGGAGTCAGCTACAGTACGGCAGAGATTCAACGCCGGTACTTATCAGTTGTCGTTTCTGATGAATTTGTAGAAAGAACAATAAAAGCAATTTTAGATACTGCCGCTACAGATAATGTAGGTGATGGTAAAATATTTATTTCCTCTATCGAAGAGGCTTATAGAATAAGAACCGGAGAAAAAGGAAATGACTCACTTAACTAAACAATTTTTACTAACTACTTACTACATTATATTATGGAAACTACAATATTAACAATTAACAATGTATGGATGATGGTCTGTACAGCTTTGGTCTTTTTTATGCACTTAGGGTTTTCTCTATTGGAAATCGGTTTGTCGCGCCAAAAAAATACAATTAATATCTTATTTAAAAACTTTTTTGTAATCACAGCTGGACTTCTTCTTTACTGTCTTGGTGGTTTTAATCTTATGTACCCTGGATTTGAAGATGGAGACATGGGTATCTTAAAATTTGCAGGTTTCGGAATCGCAGCTCCAGAAGGTGGAATGGGATTCGGATATGCTGATGGCGGTTATACTTGGTGGACAGACTTTCTTTTTCAAGGAATGTTTGCAGCTACAGCAGCTACAATTGTTTCAGGAGCTGTTGCTGAACGTATAAAATTAAGTGGATTTATGCTTTTCGCAGTACTATATGTTGGGTTAGTTTATCCAATCGTAGGTGCATGGAAATGGGGAGGCGGATTCCTTGACTCATTAGGTTTCTATGATTTTGCTGGTTCTACTTTGGTACACTCTGTAGGGGGTTGGGCTGCTTTGATTGCCATCTTTATGTTGGGTGCCAGAATTGGAAAATTCGGTAAAGACGGTAAGTCTAGAGCTTTACCAGGACACAACATTCCTTTGGCTTCTGCCGGAGTATTTATCCTTTGGTTAGGATGGTTTGGATTTAACGGTGGATCAGTTCTTTCTGCAGATCCAGAATTAACTTCACTGACACTCGTAACCACTTGTCTTGCTGCTGCAGCGGGTGGTGTTGCTGCCGCTATATTCTCCAATCTTCTTTACAAGAACTTTGATTTAACAATGTTTATGAACGGTGTATTAGGAGGTCTTGTAGGTATAACCGCAGGAGCAGATCAAATGAGCCCAACAGACGCTATCCTTATCGGATTGATCGCTGGGGTTGTAATCGTTCTTGGAGTTGCATTAATTGACAAACTCAAACTTGATGATCCAGTAGGAGCCGTAGCAGTTCACTTGATTTGTGGAATCTGGGGAACACTTGCAGTCGGTATCTTCGGAGCACTTGCAAGTTTTGATCAATTCTTGATTCAATTGGCTGGAGTAGGTGTCGTTGGTGCATTTTGTGTAACCTGCTCATTTATAATTCTATTTATTGTTAAGTCTACTGTTGGACTAAGAGTCGATAAAGAAGAAGAATTGAAAGGTCTAGACATTTCAGAACACGGAATGGAGGCTTACCCTGACTTTAGAACTAACGAAGGTTAGGTCTAAAGTCAATATTATTAATATATCAAGACCTCTAGTAATTACTAGAGGTCTTTTTATTATAAGAAATTAAAAAGAAAAAAAAATTGTAGCATTCTTCTGAATGAGTATTTTTGAAAAAAAGAGTTATGAATCAAATAATTTTGTTAATGTACTGCGCTGACCAGGAAGGTATCATTGCTGCAGTCACAAACTTCATTCAACACAATCAAGGTAACATCACCTATATTGATCAATATGTCGATCGACCCAATGCAGCCTTTTTCATGCGGGTTGAGTGTGATTTAAATTCAAAATCTTTTAAAATTGAAGACTTTAAAACTAATTTTTCGAATGAAATTGGAGAACGTTATTCAATGCACTGTGATTTTTACTTAAAAAACCACAAACCAAAAATGGCTGTTTTTGTTTCTAAATACGATCATTGTCTTTATGACATTCTAGCCAAACAACAGTCGGGAGAACTTGCCGCTGAAATTCCTTTTATATTAAGCAATCATGCTGATTTGAAAATCATCGCAGATCGCTTTGAAATCCCTTTTCATCACATCCCTGTAACCGAGGAGAACAAAGCAGATGCAGAAGATAAACAAGCTGAACTTCTCAAAGCTAATGGAGTTGATTTTATAGTGCTGGCGCGTTACATGCAAATTGTTTCATCAAAACTAATTGATCAATACAAGCATAAAATAATTAACATTCATCATTCATTTTTACCTGCATTTCCTGGAGCTAAACCTTACCACTCTGCATTTGATCGGGGAGTTAAAATCATTGGAGCTACCAGCCACTATGTAACCGAAGAATTGGATGCTGGGCCTATAATTGAACAGGACACTACGCGTGTTACTCACTTAAATTCTATCGCTGATTTTATTGAGAAAGGTAGAGATTTAGAAAGAATTGTATTGGTTAGGGCTTTAAAGCAACATGTCAATCGAAAAGTGATGGTTTACGGAAATAAAACAGTTGTTTTTTCTTAAATAATTTACTTCATTTGAAGAAAGGATAGCATTCCTTCATTAAATTTTTCTGATCTTTCCACGTTGACCACATGTCCACATTTTTCTAAAACCAAAAGCTCAGAAAGCGGATGCAATTTGGAAACTTTTTCAACAGAAGGCAAAAACATATAATCCTGATCCCCCATTATGTAGAGCGTCGGAATATGTATCGATTCTTGTCTAAATATCTTAAGCAAAGGAAGTATCTCAGAAGTTAATTTAAACCATCGGACAAACTCTTTTTGATACAGCTTTTTTGCTTCGCGAATAAACAAATTCCTAGACTCTTTGTGGTTTTTATTGGGCATAATCACAAAGGCGAAAATTTGATACAACCACATATAAGGCAAAATAGATTTTGTAAGGTTCCCAAAACGCATTAAAATTCTTGATTTAAGATTTAGCTTAATTATTGCGCCTCCCATAATCATTTTAGAAACTCTTTTCGGTTGCATCTCGGCCAGTTGTCTGATTAATATTGTGCCGAGTGAAATGCCTACGAAGTGTGATTTTTCAATTTTAAGATGATCTAAAACCTCAAAAATATCTTTTACAATTGATTCAAATGAATATTTAGATTGAAATGAATTTAAAATTATTTTTTTTGAATCCCCGTGACCTCTTAAATCAATCAATAATAAATTGAAATACTTTGAGAAAAATCGAATTTGTTTAAACCATATTGCGCTACTTCCTCCTGCTCCATGAACAAAAGTTATCCAGGGGGCATTTGATTCTTGAGATTTATAGACACTATGATTCAACACTAGACTAGCTCTTTTTTATGTAACAAGATACTCATTTTTTGCTGTAATTCTTTTGCTGATTTTGCTGCTGATTCTGCATAGTTTTCGTCAGAAGAAGCATACAAAATTCCTCTTGAAGAGTTAACCAAAAGTCCACATTGATGATTCATACCGTGATGGGCAACTTCCTCAAGGCTTCCCCCCTGCGCTCCTACTCCTGGAACTAAAATAAAATTATTAGGTATTGATTTTCTGATTTGAGACAAAGCAGCGGCTTTTGTTGCGCCCACCACATACATCAATTGTTCGAAATTGTTCCATTGTTTGGAAATATCAATGACTTGCTCGTATAATAATTTATCACCGTTCGAATTTAATTGAAAGTCCGACGCACCTTGATTTGAGGTCAACGCAAGTAAGATGGTATACTTTTCTTCATATTCCATAAACGGTTCAACCGAATCTCTACCCATATAGGGAGCTACAGTGATTGAATCAAAGTTGAAATGTTCAAAATACGCTTTGGCATATCGCTTTGCTGTATTCCCTATATCAGCTCTTTTTGCATCCGCAATAGTAAACTGCTCGGGGTAGTTTTTGTTTAAGTAGTTGATTGTTTTTTCGAGTGCCTGCCAACCCTTAACTCCATAGGCTTCAAAAAAAGCAATGTTAGGTTTATAGGCAACGCAATATTGAGCGGTAGCGTCAATTATGGATTTACAAAAATCAAATATTGGGTCTTGATTATTTTTTAAACTTTCAGGAATACGATCCAAATCGACATCCAATCCAACGCACAAGAATGATTTCTTTATCTTTATTTCCTCAAACAATTTTGCTGTTGTCATATCGCTTCTCCTGCATTTTTGAGCTGCTGAGTGTTCTGATAAAGCTTAAGTTCATCGATCAGCTTCTGTATGTCCCCATTAATGATGTTTTGAAGATCATACAGTGTGAGTCCAATGCGATGATCTGTTACCCTTCCTTGAGGATAATTATACGTTCTTATTTTTGCAGAACGGTCTCCTGAAGAAACAAGTGTATTTCTTTTTTCAGAATCCAACTCTAATTTTTTACTTAACTCCAATTCATAAAGTCGAGACCGAAGTACTTTTAGGGCTTTGTCTTTATTTTTATGTTGAGATTTTTGATCTTGACACTGAGCGACAATACCCGAAGGCTCATGCGTCAATCGCACCGCCGAATAAGTGGTGTTTACGGACTGACCTCCTGGCCCTGAAGAACAGAAATAATCTACTCTGACATCACTCATATTAACTTCTACATCAAATTCCTCCGCTTCTGGAAGCACCATCACGGTTGCAGCTGAAGTATGAACCCTTCCTTGGGTTTCTGTTTGAGGAACTCTCTGCACACGGTGCACTCCTGATTCGTATTTCATGGTGCCATAAACATCAATGCCCGAGACTTCAAAAATAACTTCTTTAAACCCTCCTGCTGTTCCTTCATTCGAATCCACAAGACTGACAGACCATCCGTGGTCTTGACAATATTTCGTATACATTCGATAAAGATCCCCTGCAAAAATACTAGCTTCATCTCCTCCTGTTCCTGCGCGGACCTCAACAACGATATTCTTACTGTCTTCGGGATCTTTGGGAATTAATAGAAATTTGATTTCTTCTTCTATTGAAGGTAGTTGCTCTTTTGCTTCTTCCTTCTGAAGTTTTGCCATTTCTATCATCTCAGGATCAGACTCATGGATCATCATTTTCTCAGCTTCTTCAATATTGGAAAGTAGGGACTTATATATTTCAGATTTAGCAACAATTTTGATAAGATCCTTGTATTCCTTGCTGAGTAAAACATAGCGTTTTTGATCAGAAATAATATCGGGTTGTATAATTAAATCAGATACCTCGTCGTAACGTTGTTGAATGATTTGTAGTTTATCAATCATAGATTAGTTGTGTAATTAACAAAATTACTGATTTTTCGCAATATTTAGTGTTGATTAGTCTAAAACAAAACTTAATCCAGCCGAAATAATGAAAGCTGACAGACCGTCATTGCGTTTGTAATTTTGAAAACGTAAGCTAACAGTTTTTAATCCAAAATCAAAAACCTTCAGGCTTGAAAAAACATCAGTATAAGTAAGCGAAGCTCCAAGTTGGTTACTAAAAAACGCAGATAAGTCATAGTCTGAGGTATAATATGACGACGAGGAGTTGTGTTGATCGTAGTGAGCAAAATAATCTACAGCCGTTTGATCGTAATAGCGATAAATCGGCGTCAGTTTCCACTTCATGTTAAACCGTATGGGCAATTCAAATTGAAAGGTATTGGAACGCACTCCCCAGTTATCGATATAGTATCGATAATAAGATCTTAATACAAAAACTTCGTTGATGTAATAATTCACGCGTAACCCTAATGGTGTTTTAATTCGTTGAGACGGCAACCTTTCAATGTCGTCTGCTAAATGAAACACACTGGTGTTATCTGGGGAAGTATAGTTTGCTATTGCATTCTTATTCCCGATATAATAATTTTCAAAATCTTTAAAATAGACCCTTTGTAAAGGATTGGACAAGAGGCCCTCTTGGATCACATAATCTAAAAAAACAGAAAACTGAAGACGTTTACTCAGTATTTGAGAAAAACTAATTGAACCAGAATAAGAGTTTCTGTTGACCGATGTGAAATCTTTAAATTTTGAGGGCATGTAATTACCAGTGCTAATTCCCTCTTTATCAATCACACTAACTTCATAAAAGTAACTTTTTACATTAGTCTGAAAATTAGATCCATATAAGTTATACTCATGAACTTCAGTGGGAATGATGGGTTTCCATTTGTCTAGAAAAATTTGTCCTTTAAAGGTAAGTTCTGTGTTTTTTTCATTCCACAGTTTGGTGTAGCTTGCCCCACCTCCAATAGATTCGTAGTCGTACTCAAATGAAGTTCCAAGGTTCACTGACCAGTATTTATTTCTATCCTCAGCAGCATGCGCATAGGAGAAATTAATTGAAGTTAAAATATCTTCACTCGATGCTCCCGTTGAAGCGACCCAAGGAGAACCTTCAGAAGATCCACCACCAGATGCTCCAGACTTATTAAAAGGATTTCCATTGCTTGAACTTGCAGAAGTATAGGCAGAAATCCCAATGTCTGCTGTCAATACGTCATCTTGATTGAGTGGATACCTGACTATGATGGTCGGAGAGAAATCTTGTAAATCTTCATTTCCAATTCCACCCGTTACTGCGGCATGCGAACCTGATTGATCATAATAACTGGTCAAAAAATCAATCTCGACAGATTCCAATACTTTCTTTCTGTAGGTCAAAAGACTGTCTGCATTTTTCACTTGTGCCTTCGCCACAAAGAAAAAACCCAAACAAAAAGTCAATAAAACTTTATTAATTACACCCACAACCGCCTCCTGTTTTACCACCATTAGCTCCTGCTGCTGTTTCTCGGTAAATCTGAAAATTGGTTTCAAACCGTTCCATTCCAGGCGATGCAAGTTGCATGTCGGTATCGTTAATATAAATCTTATTGTATTCCTTTACAGCAATACATCCCTGAACTAGAAAAAGTAACGTCAATAAAAGGAAAAGCTGTTTAATCATCTTCAATTTTAATATTCTTAGAAGTATGGATTCTGCCCATAGCATCAATTATTATTGCCTCAACCTTCGGTAATTGATTAATAAGAAAAATTCCTGCTGTTGTTCCCATCACAAAAGTGGCTGTTGCCAAAGCATCGGCTAACTCTGCTCTGGGTGCAAATATAGTACAACTTAAGATTCCTTTGGCAGGCATGCCTGTTCTGGGATCGATTATGTGACTATAGCGCTCTCCTGCAATTGTCGTAAATCGCTCATAATCCCCTGATGTTACTACTGCTTGCTGCTCAATTGAAAACCAAGAAAAAACTTTTTTAGAATTCAATGGATTAACAATTGCAACATTCCAGTCAGATCCGTCGGCTTGTGTCCCCCAAGTGTTCATGTCACCCGATGCATTTATGATTCCGCCACTTGCACCAGCAGCTACTAATGTTTCCTTTGCTCGGTCAGCGGCATATCCCTTACCAATGGCGCCAAAGCCTATTTTCATCCCTACTTGGGATAGAAAAACAGTTTGATCTTTTTGGTTTAATCTTATTTTTTGATAACCAATTTTAGCAACGGATCGCTTTAAAACTGCTTCGGCAGGAAGTTCAGAGTCGCACCCATCGAAGGTCCATATTTTGTCCACTGCTGCATAACTAATGTCAAATGCGCCAGAAGTCAGTTGGGAAAGTTTTTGTGAACGTTCTATTAAATCCCACAACTCCTTTGAGACTTTAACAGGTTTCACCCCTGCATTTTGGTTGATCTTTGACGTCTCGGAATTTGAATCCCATGAGGAAATTAAATTTTCAATTCTACTGATTTCATTTTTTGCCATCGCAATGAAGCCATCAGCAACTTCTTTATTTTTAGCAACTACGATGACCTCAAAAGAAGAGCCCATTTTCAAAAACTTTTCAGTAAAGGTTTTTTGAGCAAAAACAACTGAGGTGCAAAAAATTACACAAAGAGAAAAGAAAAGACATCTATTACTCATTTTAAAAAGCATTAATCAATTCTATGTATTTTTCTGGAGTGCTTTTTTCATATCCCAACTGTCCCAAAACTTTCTCTTCAGGAGAAATAACAACTACCAACGGAAAGTATCCCGCAGCATTGAACCTTTCAGCCAGTTTATCATTATGTGTCTGTTTTTCTATTGATAAAGCGTTTTTCTTGCGTTTGGGGAAGTCAGCTCTTAACAAGATATAATTTTCAAGAGAATAAGCCTTAAAGCTTTCCTCTTCCCAAATTTCTTTTTCTAATTTAATACAAGGAATGCACCAATCAGAGCCAGAAAAAACAAGAATTAATTTTCGGTTATTCTTTTTTGATTTTTGAGTTGCAACCTTCCAATCGGTTTCCCAGTTTTGTGCTGTTAATGAGAAACTTAAAAAAAATAAAAATACACATATAATTTTCATATTAATAAATTCAGGAATTATAATAAAGATACTTCTTTGAGAGAATTTGATTTCAGTATTCGAATGCACCCATTTCGGTTTTGATCGTAAGCGCTTTTTTAGAAGAAGCCGCTACCCTGCCGATTATCTGAGCGTCTACATCAAAAGAAGTTGAAATTTCAATAATTTTTTCAGCATGTTCCGCGGGAACATAAAGCTCCATTCGATGACCCATATTGAAAACTTCATACATCTCTTTCCATGAAGTTCCTGACTCTTTTTGAATCAATTCAAATAGCGGAGGAACTAGAAACAAATTGTCCTTTATGACATGAAGTTCATCGATAAAGTGAAGGATTTTGGTTTGTGCACCTCCACTACAATGAATCATTCCATGAATGGAAGATCGATCTAATGTTTCAAATATTTTTTTAATAATGGGTGCATAAGTTCGAGTGGGGGAAAGCACGAGCTTCCCAACATCCAAAGGAGTATTTTTTGATGGATCTGTAAGGTTTTTTGTTCCTGAATAAACCAATTCAGCCGGAACAGTAGCATCAAAAGTTTCTGGATATTTTTCTTTTAATTTCTTATTAAAAACATCATGTCTTGCCGAGGTAAGTCCATTACTTCCCATGCCTCCATTGTATTGCTTTTCATAAGTTGCTTTTCCAAAAGAAGACAAACCAACGATGACATCTCCGGGTTTTATATTTGCATTGTTGATCACTTCACTACGTTTCATTCTTGCCGTTACAGTAGAATCTACAATAATGGTTTGAACCAAATCACCCACATCAGCGGTTTCTCCACCGGTGCTGTGAATAGTAACCCCAAAAGATGATAATTCAGCCAATAATTCTTCGCTACCATTGATGATTGCCGATAAGACTTCTTCAGGGATTCTGTTTTTATTTCGTCCTATGGTAGAAGACAACATGATATTATCTATTGCACCAACACAAAGTAGATCGTCTATATTCATGATCAACGCATCTTGCGCAATGCCTTTCCAAACAGACAGGTCACCGGTCTCTTTCCAGTAGGCATAAGCCAAAGAGGACTTAGTGCCAGCGCCGTCGGCATGCATGACCAGACAATGATCTTCACTACTGGTAAGATGATCAGGTACAATTTTGCAAAATGCTTTAGGAAAAAGCCCTTTGTCAATGTTTTTAATTGCTTTATGAACGTCTTCCTTTTGGGAGGATACGCCTCTAAGACGATATCGATCTTCAATCATAGAA
>Ga0209830_10002226_pt1 | contig 15799 bp, 10 predicted proteins | sample ArcticOcean_MG_C_12_FD_187439 | JGI IMG/M metagenome (GOLD analysis project Ga0209830, IMG submission 187439) | Marine microbial communities from western Arctic Ocean - ArcticOcean_MG_CB8_130 (SPAdes) (version 2) | ecosystem: Environmental > Aquatic > Marine > Oceanic | place: Arctic Ocean...
TCGGTCTAGGAGGCGTGTTTGGGTTAGTCTTAGGAAATAATACGTTGAACGACGCGCAGCAAATGAAACAAATGTCCATGATGGGCATGGATACGAATAAGGCGTTTAAACAAGTGAAAGAAAATTTAGAAATGATCGCTCATGAGTCTACTATTGAGGAAATCGCAGAGAGACGAGCGACGATTATTTTGAGAGAATTAAATAACGGAAAGACGAAAATGCAAGCGAGAAAACTCGCGTTAGAGCGATAATGAATGAAATATAACATAGAATTAATACTTCAACACATAGAACTACTGTACTATTACTATATAGAGTAGAGCTATATTACACAAGTAAGTATAGTTCTACATATTTTGTATTTCGCGCGCACACTTATTATTATCTCGTCACAAAATTCCGTGTTCTTTCGCAAATTGATATTTCAAAGAGCCGGCTTTTCTTCTCGTTACCCACGGCGCTTCTTTGATCACGACGTCGTTCTCGCCACTACTACTACTACTACCACTACTACTATTATTATTTCTATCATCATTATCACCACTACCACGAGTAAGCGACAACACGCGCTCGCCGTCGACTCTGACTTTCCTCAAAGCGTCCCCTTCTCTGACCTCGATTCTTATATGCGCTCTGCCTTTATGCATCGTCCCAGCTCTTCCTTTCGCGTGCATATAAATTCTCTGCAAATACTGCCCTTTCGTCGCCATGGCTTTATGTATGATTAACCTCTCCTCTTCGAGACCGTTATTATGCACCGCGTTCGCTAACGCGCTCTTAATCACGTCTTGTATAACCCTCGCCGATTTCTTCGGCGATACCGAACATTGCACTAAAGCGTCGTCGACTGATAATCCTCTCAAGACTTTACAAAACGCGTTGAATCTTTTCGGTGACCCTCTAGCGTTCCTCAATATCGCAATCGCGCTATCGAACTCATCCTCTCCGTCTTTTTCTTCGCCGTCGTTCGTCCTTTTTTTCAAAGCCCCAAGCTCGTCTCTCAACGGATCCGTTTTATAGCGTTGATGCTTAGGCATTGGCGCTCTTTGTAAAGGCGACGGTCGCAGTTCCTGCACAGCTTCTCCTACCGTTTCCTTTTTCTGCTCTTCGCTGTTTTCTCGTCCGTTATCGCGCTCGTTCGAGTGATTGGCGTAACCTCGCTTCCTCGCGTTCGAGAGCGTACTATCAGTGCTCGAAAAACGAGTGTTACCATTTCTCGTTGCGTTAAAGCGCAGACTGCTCAAGGGCTGAAAACACGAAGACCTGCGCTTTAAAAAGTCTTCAGGTTTCATTTTAGTCACTTGACTCGTGTTGTTCATGATCGCGACTGCTGCCTTGTGAGTAGTAGCAGTAGTAGTAGTAGTAGTTAAAGTACTACTACTACTACTGTTGGCAGCGAATGTCGTCGCAGTCTTTCGTGCGAAGACCACGCGGTTCATCGCGCGCCTCATTCTCTCTCTCAATCTCTCTCAATCTCTGCACCGATTGATTGCAGTAATCGACTGATTGCTGATGAACTGACAGACTTCTCCGAAGCACTGAATCGATTTGGAAAGAAACGAATACGATTGAACTTAGTATGCTCTGCCGAATCCGCGCGAGATGCGTGTTGGTGGAGTGTAGGGTCTCGTTTTAGGGTTTAGGGTTTAGGGTTTAAGTAGAAGTCTTTCTCCCTCTTTCCCCCTCTCTCTCACACATAATCGATCGAACGAAAGAGAGACTCGATCGATTCCTACTCTCGGTCGCGGCAGACGCACTACGAACGCGTAGTCGGATCCGATCGTTCAATCACGAAAACGAACGAAAATAGGGCGCAAAAGTACTCATTTCAGAAATGAAACCCTAAATGAATGACCAAAGCAACGACCGCATCTTTTTTCCAAAACGCTCCAAAAAAGCACTTCGCCTCTCTCTTCGCTTTGTAGAACAATCAAGACTTCTTTAAAGCGCATACTACTAAGAAAACTTGCTGGTCAATAAAGAGCATCGATAGGCAGCAAGAGAAAAGACAGAGAGAGAGAAGATGAAACATCAGTTAGCTCTTAATACGCGTTCGATCGATCGCACTCAAGCTAAAGCGAGGACTGCGACTCAGACTGCGTGGCCTAGAATTGGATCTTCAGTCGAGTTCTGGAAAAATCGGAACTGGGTAAATAAGGCGAACGAGTGCGATGGAGACTTTGTTGAGTGCGATCGAAGACCGAGCAGTGCAAGAAGTGATTTATTGCGAGCGAGGAGTAGTAGTCGTAGTAGTCATAGTAGTACTGGGAACAAGCGATGGAGTGATTTAGGGAATGAGTATCGCGTGAATGCGATCGCTGAAGCGCGCGCTGACGTAGAAGTACGGTCGTTCGATGAAGACGCAGCAGACGCAGCAGCAGCAGCAGACGCAGCAGACAAAGTTCTGCTCGCGACGATGAACGGGCAGAGGAGATTGAACAAAGAAGCGCCGTCGTCGTCGTCGACGACGTCTTCTTATTCTTCTCGTGATGAGAAAGAAACTAGTAATAGTAATGAGGAACGTCGTAGTCGTCGTAGTAGAAGCGCGAAGATTATTAAGACGGATTACTTAGTCGTCGGATCGGGAATAGCCGGATTATCGTACGCCTTGGAAGCTGCGGCGTACGGGAAAGTAGCAATCGTGACGAAGGCGAACGCACAAGAGGCGTCGACTGCATACGCGCAAGGTGGTATATCGGCAGTTATATCAGCGTTTGATTCGATCGAGGAACATGTTAAAGATACAATTGTCGCCGGGGATTATTTATGCGACGACAAAGCCGTGAGAGCTTTGTGCGAAGATGGGAGAGCGGCGATCGAGAGATTGTGCGAGATCGGTACGAGGTTCACGAAAGCCGAAGAGTTGAGAGAAAGTACGAATAATAAGAGCTATCAAGGCTTACATTTATGTCGCGAAGGAGGACACGGGAAACCAAGGATCGTGCATTGCGACGATATGACCGGGAAAGAGGTCGAACGCGCTTTAGTCGAAGCGACGAGGAATCACCCGAACGTGACGTTTTATGAACATCACGTTTGTGTTGATTTAATGACTTCGAATGAACGATGTATTGGTGCTTCCGCGGTTTCGACGCAGACGCATGCGCAAGCGACGAAGCAAACGTCGTCTCAAATCGTTCGCTTTTACGCCGCGACGACTTTACTCGCCTGCGGCGGCGCCGGTCAACTCTTTCCATCAACCACAAATCCAGTCGTTTGTACTGGAGATGGCATTGGCATGGCCGCGAGAGCGAATGTCTTGTGCGAAAATCTCGAGTTTGTTCAGTTTCATCCAACCGCTTTGTATGCCGATGACGACATAAAAAAATCTCCGGCTAAAAAAATGGACGAGAATGAAAACGCGTTTTTAATCACAGAAGCAGTTCGTGGTCACGGCGGCGAGTTATGGACGCACTTAGAAGGTGGTGAAAGGTTCATGCCTGAATATGACGATAGAAATGAACTCGCGCCAAGAGACGTCGTCGCTAGAGCGATCCACGCCGAGATGAGAAAGAATAACTCCCCGTGCGTCTATCTCGACATCACGAAAAAAGACGCCGAGGACGTTCAGAAAAACTTCCCCGGGATTTATAAAGAATTAATGAAAAGAAATTTGGACATGACGAAGCAGCGCATACCAGTGAGGCCAGCGGCGCATTACCTTTGCGGAGGCGTCAAAACGAACATTGACGGTGAAACAAGTCTTACTGGTTTATTCGCTTGCGGCGAAGTTGCGTGCACGGGCGTGCACGGAGCCAATCGATTAGCATCGAATTCTCTTCTCGAAGGCGTCGTCTTTGCAAGACGGGCAGTCAAAACAGCCGAGAAAAAGTCGCGCGAAAGTCTTAAGCAAATGTTAGAAGACGAATTCGAAAGTATTGTCGACGAAGACGACTTCTTAAAATATCCAAACGATATACGAGCTGAAATTGAGCAAAATTTTCTCTCAACGAATGATGCTTTTGCTTCGAGTTTACGAAAAGAAGTGCAATTGTCCATGTGGCGCTCGTGTGGAATCGTTCGACGCACGGATGATATGCGAGAAACTTTAATGAAATTTAAAGCGTTGCAGCGGTTGATTGATGAAGAGGAAGAAGAACAAAGAACTGTAACGTTGGCGTTAGTCGAGGCGAAGAATTTATTAGCAGTTGGAACGTTAGTTCTAAGAAGCGCGTTGAGAAGGAAAGAAAGTAGGGGATTACATTACGTGGTTGAATATCCAGATCGCGTGGAAGAAGAGCGAGTATCAACAATTTTAGCATTCGCAGATAATGAAGATGATGATTTGTTTGAAGAAGAATCAATAACTCGTAGTAGGGATGCGACTATTACGAACGGAACATATCAACAAGAACAAAAAATTATCGAAGTTGCGAGAGGTCCGCGATAGTAATTTATTTATTGTATTGTGAAATCCATATTATTATTACAGTAGCTATTTATATATTACACATTCACACACGTAATCACAATCATAAAAACACCGCGATGAATACGACGGATGTTCTGACGATGTTGATACTTGTGTGATAATCTTCCATTAAATGCGTACTTGAAAACACGCCCACGTTCGTATAATCTTTTTTTTTATAATCGAGCGTTTGGCATGAACTTCATCGCTTGTCTTATACCTAAATCGGCCATTATTTCCTCAGACCCCCCTAGGATCGCAGCAAACTTGTTCGATTTCTGAAACGCTTCGATGACACGTCCCATCCCAGTTCTCGTAATAGCGCGTCCACCAAAAATTTGACATGCTTCATCGGCAACCAAATTTGCGACTCTTGTGCAAAAGAACTTCAACAAAGCGATTGGACCTGCTAATATTTGCGATTGTTCTTCGTGCGATAGAACGTTCATTTGGTACGTGATTTGTTCCATCCACGCTTGAACGGCTTCGATTTGAGCAGTCATTGTTGCGAGTTTTGCGCGAATTACCGGTTGCTCGATTAATTTCTTCCCAAAAACCATGCGCTGGTTTGACCACTTAAAACATTCGCTCAAGATCAATCTGTTCGCGGCGTTCGTTCCCGCAACGATGTACCACCGTTCGTGATTGAAGTTATGCATGACGTACATGAAACCTTTTCCTTCTTTCCCGAGTAAATATTCTTTCGGTACTCGAACATTTTCGTACGTAACATACGCAGTGCCTGCAGAAGATGAATAACTCGTTTTAATAGGTTTCGTATCGACGCCTCCAAAAGCTCTATCGATTAAAAGAAGCGAAAACGTGCCGTCTTCCATCTTAACCGCGGTTGTGAAATAATCCGAAAACTGTCCATTCGTAATCCATTTTTTCACTCCGTTGACGATGTAGTCTCCAGTTAAAGGGTCTTTAGTTGCAATCGTTTGCAATCCGGCCACGTCTGATCCGGCGCCTGGCTCTGATATGGCTAAACAAATCCTTTTCTTCCCTAATAAACATTCGCGACCTACTCTCTTCGCGATTTCAGGTTTTCCAAATTGTAGAACAGGCGGTAAACCGATCACTAACCCGGCGCCTAAACCATCGACATATCCAGGGACGCCTAATCGACACGTTTCCTCGTGCGCGATCAATTCATGAAAAGAATCGAACTCGTCATAAGTGATACCTGCTAATAACTCGCACTCGCAATTATCGAGTAAATCTTTCATCCATAAACCTTTGGGCATTCTCGCTACTAACAAACCGTTCTTCCCTAGTAACTCGTACAACTCTTTACTTGGATGTTCCCCTCGTTCGTCTAATTGTACGCACTCTGGGACGACGTTCGTATCAAAAAACATTCTCAGCGCTTTCCGAAACCTGACGTGCGATTCACTATAATATAAACTCGTCTTCGTCGTCATCATAGTATTCATGAACGCGCTCGACTCGCCATAAGGTACGCTCTCTAAATCCCCCGCGTTCTTCACGATATTCCTCGTTTCTTTCCTCTCTAACTCGTGTTCGGGTAAACATCCAATCACGAACTTCTCGGCGACCGTCTTCAAAACATCTTGCCTGTGATATTTATAGAACGCGAGCGTACAATCTCGCCCAGCGTTCCTGTCGATGAATTGTCTCCCCCCGGGATGATACTTCGCGAATTTCGTCACGTCGTACACTGCATCGTCGACTATTATCCAGTTCGATTCATTCGTGTTATTCCTCGATACCTCTTCTCTCGTTATTATTCTCTTCTTCTTCTTCTTCCTCTTCACATCATCATCATCACCGTCGTAATCGTTTCGATGTCTCGTTTCGTGCATTTGTTATTAGTTTTTATAAAAGATATATATCAAAAACACCACAAATTACTGACGAGACTTTGCAAAGACCTTGTTTCGGCCACATCAGGCAACGACGTAATAATAAATGCCAATCGTTAGAGCGAATACGGGTTTAGGGTTTCATTTTTGTAAAAGAAATAAAATATCTTTTAGGTTTCTTAAAAACAATAAACAGATAAAGCGCGTTCTGTACTACATCATAAGAGGCTGAACGACGAGAGAGAGAGAGATATAAAGAGAGAGAGATTAAGAGAGAGAGCGATGATTGTTGTCTGTAAACAAACCGGCGCCGCGTTTAGTGCTCGCAGGCGATTTCATTGCAGCAGTGCCGAGGCGAAGAAGATAGTATCATCACCGTCATCGACAGCATTTGCTAATAATAATAATAATAATAATAATAATCAGAAGAAGAAGAAGAAGAAGAAGAAGAAATATCTGAACCGTGTTGGTGTTATCGCGAACTCGTCGACAACGGCTGCATCGTCTTCGTTATCGAACGGTATCGATGTTCTAGATCTGATCGACGTTCCACTCGAGCTCGTGCAGATCAGGGCATACGTGAGATGGGAAGAAGCCGGTAAGCCGGAAGGGATGCCTCCGGATTGGCAACAAGCCGAATTCGCGCGAGCTCTGGAGGATTTGCGCATGGAAATAATCGAAGGCGTTTCGTTGAACGAGATAAGGAGAAGGTTTAACATGATGCAGAACGTACAAAACGATGGCGCAGACGATTTACCGATGAAATTACCTAAAGAAGTCGAGGATTGGAAACTCTCGAGGCAAATAAGAAATAATCAACAACAACAACAACAAGAACAACGAAGGGTTGTGACCGCGGAGGAAATTTTGCAAAAGAAGATTACGACTAGAAAGAGCATAGTTTCGATGTCTTCAATGGATGAGAATCAGGAGTTTACGTTCATCGAAGGTGGAGCGAGCGGTTCGTTCGATGACGATGAATACGACGTCGAGACTAACAATAATCATAACGTTGGTGGTGCTGTTATACTCGTACCAGTCGTCGGCTCAACAACAATTAGTACTGAAAAGAAAGAAGAAAAAGATGAAGAAGTTGGGCACCACCGCAACCATAATCAAGTTAAGCAAATCTCTAGAGCGTTCGACGCTTCGTCTATATACGACTTAATTCCCAAGAAACTCTCCGAGTACGAAGATGGATCTATTGGAGCAAGCGATTCAGAATCTTCTTTACAAGCGAAATCGTTCATGAGACGCTGGCGAAGACAGGCAGACCAACAGTCCATTTCTGATGAAAAAGATGTTATTTGCACGAGCAAACTATACCCGCTCGGTAATAATTTTGAACTTCTAGTGCAGATCTTCGAACGAACAGAGTTCGATTCTGCAGCGACTTCGGGAGAACGAAGTCGTAAAACAAATAGACGCGTTAAGTTTGTGACTGATTATCCAGAACCGTTGACGTTGCACTGGGGTGTAGCGCGCGACGAACCAGGGCAATGGATCTTGCCGCCTGCATCGACGCAGCCAACAAATACAACTCTTGTAAGTCACATGTCCGCCGAAACGCCTTTAAAAGATGCCGGTGAAGGATGCTTGGTCGATTTGGTTGACATGAAAGCACCGATGACTGGGGAAAGAGTCGGACAAGAGTGTCGTCAAATGCAAAATTTATCCATTTATCTTCCAGATAGTGACTCGGCCACAGAGATCGAATTAATGGGTGTCCATTTCGTCTTGAGAGATGACAAAAATAATTGGTTCAAAGATGCAACAAACGGAAACCAAAATTTTGCCGCAATGTTACAAGGAGCCGGAGATGGCAGAGCAAAACCTACGGATGAATTGACAAATCAAATCATACGAGCTGAAGCGGGAGGAAATTGGTGGAGTCTGATGCATCGGTATAATCTCGCACATTCTATGTTAGACGCCAAAATTGGTGCGGACGGAATCGATCCGTCGAAAGCGCTCGTGCGCATTGCAAAAATTTTCGTTTGGCTTCGATTCTCGCAGCTCAGACAGTTGACTTGGCAACGCAATTACAACGTTAAACCGAGAGAACTCTCTTCAGCACAGCTAAAGTTGACGAGGAAATTGGCAGAACTGTTCTGCGAGAGGCCGGAGCTAAGAGATTTAGCTCGGTTAAGTCTTGAAACTGTCGGCCGAGGCGGTGATAGCGGCACTGGACAAGCAGTTCGGGATGAAATCTTGAACATCATGCACAGGAACAATATTAAGGAAGTAAGCGGTGTATTCCTCGAAGAATGGCATCAGAAATTGCATAATAATACTTCGCCGGATGATATCGTCATTTGCGAAGCCTATCTCGCGTTTTTGCGAGGCAATAGCGATTTGAAGGCTTATTGGAAAGTCCTCAGCGATGGCGGCGTAACGAAGCAAATTATGGAATCTTATGAGAGACCGATTAAAGCTGAACCGATTCCGAGACCGACGATTGCGAAAGATCTCATTCGGGACTTTGAAAATTACTTAACAATTTTAAAGGCCGTTCACTCTGGAGCTGATTTGAAAATGTCCATCGACGTGTGCTGTAAAGAACGTAATTATCTCAAATTTTCACAAGCTTTACAATACTGTCGACAGTATACGGATAAAGTTGGCAACGAGAAAGCGCTTTTAGAAGCTTGCATTCAAGCGCGTCATGAAGTTCGAAATGCAGGTTTAAAGCAAATGCATAACAAAGATGTCGAGAAAGTTCGAGAACTTTTATATTTGGATTTAGCTCTAGGAGGTGTATCGTCCAGAGCGGTTCAAAGAGCAGAATTGACCAAAGATGTCGGCGAAGCTTTACAATTCTCTGCGTTAGCATTGGAAGATTTATGTCTTTCATTACCAGCTTCGTGCGAGGATTTAGCCCTCTCGTTAGTCGAAATGCAACGCGTCATAAGTTCACGAAATGAGGACCTTTCAGACGACGATGATGCAAAAAATCTGTGGGCGTTGCGTGCGAAAGCGACAGTTGATCGAGCACGAACTGCCGTGGCCGCCTACGGTGATTCAATCAATAGTTCTATGCAAGCGACTGCAGAAAGTATCGGATTTGCTTGCAATTGCGAGAATTGGACCATCACGCACTTCAGCGAAGAAGTTATTCGAGGCGGCCCAGCTTTTGGCCTATCGCTCGCTCTGACGAGATTGGATAAGATGTTGAGACAAGAAGCTAACTTGGGCGCGTGGAGTATCATATCACCAAAAACAACGAAAGTAATCGGGAGAGTTGAATTTTATCCAACTTTAAGAGAAATCATGAACGAAGATTTCCGCGACCCGACTATTATAGTTTGCCAAAAGGTGGGAGGAGATGAAGAAATCCCGAAAGGTATCGTCGCATTACTTACACCAAGTTCGGTAGATGTCTTATCTCATTCAGCAGTTCGAGCACGAAATTCGGACGTGTTATTTGCAACTTGCCACGATTTATCTGTCCTCGACTCTCTTTGCGAATTCGTCAATGAATTCGCATCGACGAGGTCATTCGGCGCAGATTCCTCGGTGAAGATTGAGAAAGCTACCGAAGCAGAAATCGCTGCAACGAGCAAACATAAGCTCGAGGACGATAAAGCGTTATCAATGAACTCTGGTAACAAAAAAGAGGATTTGGAGAAACGAGCGTTTTGTGGGAAATTCGCCGTGAGCTTGGATGAGTTTAAGCCAAAAATTGTCGGTGCAAAATCTCGTAACACACGCACGTTGCGAGAAAGTTTAGAAAGCTCAAATTTACCTTCGTGGATCAATCTACCGCGTTCGATTGCTATTCCGTTCGGAACGTTCGATTACGTCTTGGACTCGAGCGTTAATAAGGATAAAAAGCAGCAGTTCCTAAAACTAATCGATCAAATTGACGACTCAACTGGAGATACTTTGGAAGATACTTTAAATCGCGTGCGTTCTTGCGTGAAAAGTTTAGAGCCCCCAAATGATGCGCGCGATGAAATCGCTCGAGTTATGCTCGCAGGTGATATGACTCCTCCTGATACTAAAGAAAAATGGGAAAAGGCGTGGCGAGCGTTAGTTTCAGTATGGGCGTCTAAATGGAACGAAAGAGCTTACGTTTCTGTTCGAAATCGCGGATTGACGCACAAAAATCTACAAATGGCCATCTTAGTTCAACCAGTCATTGATGCCGACTACGCCTTCGTCATTCACACGACATCGCCGGCGAACAATAACGAGAATGAGCTTTATGCCGAAATCGTCAAAGGATTGGGTGAAACTCTCGTTGGTAACTACCCTGGACGAGCGTTAAGTTTCAAAGCCGATAAAACGGATGGTGTGAACAAGCCAGTAATCACTGGCTTCCCTTCTAAGAACGTCGCTTTGAGTGTTTCGCCAGGCACGTTAATATTTAGATCAGATTCTAACGGTGAAGATTTGGCCGGTTATGCAGGTGCTGGTTTGTACGAATCAGTACCGACTGAGCAAGAAACCGTCACACATGTAGATTATTCGAAAGATAAAATTGTATGGAATCATGAAGGCATGGCTGATGAAATTATGAAAAAAATCACCGAGGCTGGAATGGCAATCGAGAAAGCGCTCGGATGCGCGCAAGATATCGAAGGGTGCGTGAAAGATGGAAAAGTGTACATTGTTCAAACGAGACCGCAAGTTTAAGATTTGTTTGCTTGTTATAATAAATAAATATATAAGAACATTCTTGTTTGAAAGCCGCTGTAAAATCTAATTAATCTCTCTCGTGCTGGTGTTAGTTTATCGTTGAAGCGCTAAAATTTGTTGTACATACTTCATTTTTTTTATATGCAGCACAGAGGAGTTTACCTTTGTTCTGACGACGACTACAACGACTACAGAGAAGAAGAATTTTGTTGAATGTCTTCTTTTCCGATTTCAAGAAAATGATTGATGTTATTATTATCAATATCATCTTTTTTTTTACTATGTTGTCGTTGTTTGTTTGCGATATTTTGTGAAGCAGCCGCAGTTCTAGCGGTCACGGCCAAAAGTTCCGGTAAAGTGCTATGCGCCATCATTTGAAGTATGTCCAGATTAGACCTTGGCACAATTTTCTTATTTTTCCTCTCCGTCGTATTCGTAAACTTATTCATCTGATACACTTCTTTCTGATAACAATTATTGCACAAATCCGCTCCTTCTATGATCTTACTCTTCAACCATTGCGACGAAGTCTTCTTGCTCTTGCAATTGACGCAAACCTTATTCGCTAACATCGCGTGCTCTTTCACCCAACAATTACGACACAGATCAAAAGAACCATCCACTTTACTCTTGAACCATTGCCCTGTCGTTTTCTCCGACTTGCATAAGAAGCACGTGCGTTGCGTTAACGTCAGAGCTTCGCTCCTATAACACTTATCGCATAAAGTCGCGCGTATTTGCAATTTCGATCTTCTCCATCTGCACGTTTTCTCTGCGTCGCATGCAACGCATTTCTTTTGTGGCTGCTGCTGCTCGTTTTCTTTCATCGCGTTTCTTTTTCTTTTTATTCTTTTTATTATAATAGTATATATCGTTCGTGGATATACGCGCGCTCTCTCGCTCGCTCGATAAATATTATTTCTCTCTCAATTATCCCCTGTCCTCCCTTCTCTCAAAACTGCAAAAGCGAAAACCTTCGAGACTGTTCCAGAATCGGATTGTATCCGAAAACGAAGAAGCTCTCTCGAATAGTAATGGTAATACGATAAAGATCGATTCGAACGAAAGGCGCGTATGGATATTCAAAACACGAACACGCCTTCGGTCGAACGATTTGAGTATTACGTATCGTTCCTTTCTGTTTCGAATCGAATAAGTGTGCGATATATTTTACTGTCGCTCGATTGCTCTTCCAATAATCCAAAATCTCTTCCAAATATGCACACACACACACGCACACACACAATAAGATTTCACGCGCCTCGCGAGAGTAATAAACACACTAACAACAACAACAACAACACGCTCTCTTTCTCTAGTAGCGTATTGATGTATTTTTTTTATGTGTACGTGTGTGTGTATATGTTGTTTTTATGTTAAATTAATCTAAATTAATCTACTAAATTCTTACATATTGAAACCCTAAACTATGTTTTATTGCACTATAGCACAAACCCTAAACCCTAAAATCACACACAGCATGAGGCACACAAAAAACACAGACTTTGCTCTACAATAAATACAAACTTGTATATATACATTAATACCGCATGTCAGTAATAAACTGTACATAAAATAAACAGCGCGTCTGCAACGAGAACAACAGAGAACAATAAACACACAGAAAAGAGCTCTGTTAAGCAAATGGATAGGAATCAAGTCGATCAAGGGCCGTGGTTCGACCCGGATGAGATAACCACGCGCTCGCAGTGGGAGAAAATAGGCGACGGCTCGTTCGGGAAAGTCTACAAGGCGCACATGTTAGGAACACCGGTAGCGATTAAGGTCATACAGAACCTAAAACCAGATCGCGTGAACGGTTTGAAGAGGGACATGTTTTACTTGCAGCGTCTGCAGCACCCGAACGTCGTACAGGTCTTTGGTGCGTTCGTTGAAGAAGGCGTGTTGCACATGGTCATGGAGTTCGTGCCGAACTCTTTGAGGAATAAGAGAGTGGTCAATCAGGTTAACATCGTGAGAGTTTTATTGGACGTCGCCAGGGCTCTGGTGAGGATGCACGCGCAGGGACACATTCACAGAGACGTGAAGGCGAGGAATGTTTTGATAAGTCAGGTACGTTCGTCGTCGCTGTTGTCGCTGTTGTTGTTGTCGCTGTTGTTGTTCTTGTTGTTGTTGTTGCTGTTGTTGTTGTCGTTGTTGTTGTTGTTTTCATTTTTATTTGTACATCGGATCTTGTATTTGATCTGCGTGTTCTTCTGTGCGTTCTCGCGCCGGCGGTGCGCGCGGCGGCGCGCCTTTGAGAATCAGTTTAAATTGTATTCGTGCACGTACTCTCGAGTGCAGTCGTCTCTCGTTTCTCGTTTCGTCTCTCATACATCTCTCGCTCGACTATTATCTCCTCATTCATGAATATATAAATATATATTGATAATCTCACAACTATCTTTCTCTCTTCTTCATATGAATACAACATTTAAACTTATATATATATATATATATATATATATTATATATACAGGATTACGAGGTTGCGAAATTGACCGATTTTGGGTTGGCGAGAATTTTACCAGCGTACGCTGGCGATAGAGAAGACGTGAACCCAAAGACGACGCCGAAAATTGGACCGCCGAAATATCGAGCGCCCGAAGTCGAGAAACACGATTCAGAGTTAGACCCAACGTACGCGTTTTCGTCAGATGTATATGGATACGGCGTGATGTGCTATCAATTAATTGATCAAGTGAAAAAACGGAGAAAGAAGTCGCATCCGCACGAGGTTGATTTCGTCACAGGTTTGGGAAACGCGTGTTGCGAGGAAGACCCGAGGGCGAGACCAACGGCTGCGATGTGTTTAGCGAAATGTCGCGAGTTCTTAGGTGAAACGTGGACGGCGAATGATCGGATGTGGGGGAATCCAAACCCTTCGGAGAGATGCGCGTATTGGACGACGGATATGATGGATGTCGGTACGTTTAAGAAAGTCCGCGCAGTAATGGAAGAAGAACAATCTAAAGAACGAAGCTCGAGCGGATTAGAACAAGGAGTTACACCCACAACTGCCCCCGCCCGTGGTAACGGTGATGGTAATGGTGATGGTGGTAATAGAAAGATCGTGCATAACACCGTAGGAGGAATTGACGATAGAAATAACGACAGCGATGATAATGATGACTTTGATGACGACGGCGAAGATGATGATATTCAAAAGAGACACGAAAATGAACAAAAGTTGTTGAAAATGTTTGAAGACGAGCGCAGATTCCAGGCTAAAAACGCAAGTGGAGCTGCGGCGATGAGGACAACAACGGTCAGAAACGACGGTGATTATAATAATAATTACAATGACAAAAATAACAATAACATTGGAACGGAAACAACGACTCCAACGACAACGACGACGACTTCGTTGCGCAGGAGAGTCATCGAACAAGGAGGAAAAGAAGGAAAAGGTTTGAACCGAAAACGTTCAAAACAATTAATGGTTGGTGAACCAAACAATAATGACGAACAAAATCATATGGATATCGGCGGTAATAATAATACTCGTAACAACATTCATAATAACAATAATAACGCAGCAGGAGGGGGAGGTTCTATACAAAACACGCAAGTCGCGATGGTTCGTTCAGCGGATGGGAGAATAACTAAAACGAGCTCTTTAGGTGAAGATTCTGATTCACAAACGCCAGTGAGTAAGTATTCGCGCGGTGAAAATATACAAAACGAAACCGGACCTTCAGCCGTGCGTAGACTGAATTCTTTATCAACGCTCGGCATGGGTGATCTTAAAGTTGAAGAGACTAGAATTTAATAATTTTGATAAGAAGATACTTTTTGTTATATATTTATTATGTACTGTTTACAACGCGTTCTTTTATTTAGCTAAAATCTATACACACGCACACACGTTTGACGCGCGCAAACCGTCAGCAGAAAAGCGCGCGCGCTCGAGTGAGAGAGAGAAATAGATCATGTTTCAAGTACGACAAAAACCGAAATAAGGCTTGTTTTTGAATCATATCGATTTGAACGTTTAAAGCGCGCGCGCGCGCGCTCGATTATTTGAGCCGCCCGTTTTGTAACGAAGAGTCCATCATCAAACATGTTTCCCTTGTTTCCTTAACTCACTGACTCTCTCGCGCAGTCTCGTAAAATCGACCGTTATCTCTTCTAACGATGCCGTTTGCGCGTTGAACTCCTTCACTGCATGCGCCGCTACTTCCTTACCTCTCGATTGATTTGTATCCTCTTTTTGATGTTGTTGTTGTTCGCCCCCATCATGTGCGCCATGACTGGAGTGATATTTATGGTGCATGTAGTGCTCTAATCCAAACGCGACTATGAACGTGCCGATCTGTGCACAGACGTGCAAGGGTAACGAAATAGGAGAAATGGAAACACGAAGAGAGAGACGGTTAGTTATTTTTTTACGCATCAATCGAGAGTATGCATCGCAGAATCATCATCATAAACATAAACATCATAAACATCATCGTGGAAGGTTCCTTGACCGATCATCGCTTGCGCTCAAAAAAACAAACAAAAAAACACGCGATATTATTTCTGAACAATCTCACTGACCATTGCATGTTTAACCGGTCCAAACGATCCGTTGGTTATAAACTTTTGTCTATACCACTCCATCGGTAGTACGATAGTATCCAGGCAGGTTCTTGAAGTTCTTCCTTACTATAGTATTCTGTTATTGTTTTGGGGCCACTGCGACGATGAACCAGTAGGGGAAAAACGGTCCGAAACCCTAAACCCTATTCTCCTATTTTTACATTTTCTACACTTATTTTTCGTTTTTACAGTTTTTGCCTGTTTGCCCTTTACTTCAGTTTTTGCAAAGAACGAAGGCGGCTGCAGTTCTTTCAACCGGTCGTGTCCTTATTAATAAACAACGTGCTCGAGAGTGAGAGGATTTCGATCGCTAGTAAACATAACAATAATAATAATC
>Ga0209830_10002227_pt1 | contig 15795 bp, 27 predicted proteins | sample ArcticOcean_MG_C_12_FD_187439 | JGI IMG/M metagenome (GOLD analysis project Ga0209830, IMG submission 187439) | Marine microbial communities from western Arctic Ocean - ArcticOcean_MG_CB8_130 (SPAdes) (version 2) | ecosystem: Environmental > Aquatic > Marine > Oceanic | place: Arctic Ocean...
CGCACTTGCTTGTTAGGAAATATATCTTTAATCTCGGTGTCAATAACCATTACGTAGCCGTCGTAATCCATTACGATTTGAGGAACGTATTTTGCCATTTCCTGCATATATGTTCTTCCTGTGGCGGCTCGCTGAGTCATTGAACCTGAAGTATCTACAATCGTAAATACCAAATCGCCTTTCTTCTTTTGTCGAACTGATTCTTTTTCAGGCACATTTCTTACAAGGCTTTCAATATCATAATAATCACGACCACGAGCGCGAGTAGGTTTACCAAAGCCTTTGACAAGTTTTTTTAATTCTTTGAACCATTTAGGCTTACCCATTACAGGTAAAGAAACTTTCTCTCTGCTTGAGCCTGAACCCACTCCTACTGAAACATCTCCTCTTACTTGAGCAGCATCGGGAAATTCAAAAGGATTCTCATCAACTTGAGTAACAATCTCTTCTTGTTTTCTTTGCGCCTCATCAATCTGAACGGGGTCGAGTTTAGGTACTCTTTTAGACACCCCACAAGGACGATGTATAATTCCGTCTTCGCTTACTGATTCTACTTCCGAAGGACTTGGGTTGCCTGTAAGCCTGTCAATAATAGGACTTGTAATATCCTTTGTTTCATTTAGGATTTTATCGTATTTATTTTGTAATGACTCCAAACTCATGACTCTTCAATTTGCTTGATTAAATCCTCAAAATTTTTCTTTTTACGCTCCAACTTGTTTTTTTCAGAATCCGTGACATTTTCACTTTCAAGTAAATGGTCAATACCTTCAATGCTTTTTTTGGAACTTTTTATAATTTCTTTTTTTCCTATTTTTTCCTCTAATTCTTTTTCCTTTTCCGTCAACCCCGATTCTCCCCCCTCACCTGTTTTATCAGGAACTTCTTCTTCCGCAGTACCTCCCGCTTGTCCAATAGGCGTATCCTTTGCCCTTTCAACATTAGGGTCGTTAGGCGGTATATCTTCTCCTGTCCCTTCTGCGCCGTTTCCTCCTTTTTTTGGCTTCCCCTGTTTTCCTCTTTGTGGAGGTGTTTCACCGTCTGTTGGCTCTCCTCCGTCTCCGTCTCCTTCTCCTTCTCCTTCGCCTTCTCCTTCGCCTTCTCCTTCGCCTTCTCCTTCGCCTTCTCCTTCGCCTTCTTCTTCTCCTTCGCCTTCTCCTTCTCCTTCTCCTTCGCCTTCAGGAGCAGGGTTTATCATATCATCGTCTCCTTCAGGAGCAGGGTTTACCATATCATCGTCTCCTCCGCCTTTTTGTTGTCCCCCTTGAGGTGGCTCTCTTTCGGTACAATCATCATCAGGCTGAACCATGTGATAAGCATTGTGAGCAATCTCGTATGCCCAACCTGCTTCGTTTACAGGTAGTTCATATTTAGGATAAAAACGGGATGGAACAAATGGTAATTCACTTTTACGATAATTCAAAACAGATGCAAGCATATCACAAACATCATCCCCTAAAGAGGCGTTAATACGTACATCGGCACAGATATTTCCGCAAAAGGAGTGGCATGGGTCAGCGTTAATACAATCCCCATTGAAAACATGACCTAACTCATGCGTTATTCCCGCTTTCATTATTTTGGGAAAGGCAATAGTTAAGAAAAAATTTGTATTTATTGCAATACGATAAACTTTTTTCCTCGAATCCCAATAGCTATATATAGTATCACAACTTGCGTCATACATTAAATAAACATCAGAGGGTATTTTAGTTATTTCTCGAATTTGTTTATAAGCAAAAGTGTATTGCTCTTCTGATAATTCAGGTAGCTTTTGAGAGTATGATGCAGGGTTATTAGAAGAATTTACCTCAATCATAGGCACAGGCATATTGCGCTCAATAGTGTCTAAATACCACTTAAAGAACGTATCAAAATCCTCAAAAGGACTTTCGGGGAATTTCACATCTAATGCCATTATTTTCCGTAAACTTCACGCATTTTTTCAAGTTTAGCTTTTGTGTCTCCTGTTTTTCCTTTTAATAGAATATCAACAAGCATTCTTACTGCGCCCTGCTGACCTGCTTCTTGCATAGCACGTACCGTGGCAAAAGGTTTAATTTGCTTTTGTTGCAAAGCATTCAATGCGTTCATGACGCTTAACTTTTCAAGAGCCTTAATATCTACTTGTGCCGTTTCATCTGAAATTTCATTTTCATCAATATCCATCACAATAAAAGCGTTTACAAAACGAATAAGTTGGTCTTTTTCATCTGAGGGTGCTTTATGCCTTGCAATAAACTCAATTGCTGAAGGGTAAAAATTACCTACTATTTCTTCTCTTACACCCGTGCCTTCACTTTCTTGTACCAAGCCTAAAAGTTTTCCCATCCAAGCAACCGCTTCTGCGTTGTTAGAGACGCTATTAGATTCTTTTTTCATATTTAGAAGAAGAATATTAGTTGCTTCTACTGCATCGCCATCAGCGTCCTGTAAAGCATCTTGAATCATTTGTTTCAAAGCACTCACCATTGTTGTAGACAGAGATGGAGTTTCTTTACCTGCGGTTTCCAAAGTAAAAGTGCCTGAACCTCCTAAAATAGCAGATGCCAAACACTTATATACCCCTTGTTGTAGCCTTACGCTATCTCCACCGTCCATCTCATTATCTACACCAAAATTGTTTCTAATAATTTTGAAAAGTGCTGATGTTTTAGTTTTATCATACAATTCTTGTTGCGATGTTTTTTTACCTGCAATTATTGCATTTTGACTACCCTTTGAAAAAGAGGGCTTTTTAGCAAACTCTTTCATAAAATCTTCCCTAATATAATTATTACCCGCATCTCTCGAATTAAGCATAGTAGGTAAAAATCCAAATTGCCATTGCAGATTCACTTCATTCAATAATTGGAACTCAAGGTCATCAGTTAACGCACCTGCTTGACTATCTTTTGTGACCTCATCAAGACACATACGCATTCCCGCTAATTCAGTTGGTGGTGCGCTCACCATCATTATCTCCTCAATAATCACATGACAAAAACGACGGAATAAAGCATCTTCAATATCTGCCGTTGCATTTGCTATACCAATAATTCTTGAGTCCAATAGAGGCATACCTATTTCAATAGCTTCATCAAGTTGAGATTTAACCACTTCATAATTTGAACCTGCTTTTACTTTTGTAGGCACTCCTACACCTTTACCCTCATTAAGAGTACGCATAGAGTAGTCTTTAATGATACGCTCTCTTACAATATGTAGGAGTGGAGCATATTTATCTTGCTCGCTTTCGTCTACTTTATCTAACTCATCTAAAATCAACCAAAAGTTACCGTATCCAAGCAACGTGCTTAAATAAAGGCATAGGTCTCTAACGTCATCTCTAACCACAAAATCTCCTGATTCCTGCATCTTAAACAATTCTGCATCAGAATATAATTGTCTTTCAACCTTCATTCCTTTTTCATTGAGATAACTTGTAGACAACTTTCCGTCGTTTACATCCGAAATCTTCATTTCTTGTTTGGTTGTGACATTACTGTCCCATTCCCAAATAAAAAGACCTTCAAAAATGCTATTTAAGGCTTGAAAATTTTCACCTGTTATACATCCTGCTTTATCTCCATCAAAGTGGTCTTCAACATATTTGTCAAAAATCTTTTTTCCGTTAGAAACATAAGATTCAATTAAAAATGTGTTTGGAAACCAATTTGGCTTATAAAAATCCAAGGTGTCTCCACCTGCTCTTGTTCCTGTTAATCTTGGTAGACCTTCAATATTTGATGGTTTTTCTGAGCCGATATATAATAAAGACTTTGGCATCCTCCATCTTTCTGTCATTTCAATGATTGAATAGGATTTACCAATAGATGATTTACCGAGCAACAAAAATGGTATGTCGTATCGTATAAGTTGTTTGACAAGTTTTATTGTCCTGTCGCCTGAAAAAATTGCTTCTGCCATTATATATATAGTTGAAAAAAGTGGTATTTAATGTTTAAAGGTAAAAAAAAAGGTGATAAAATACCCCCCTTTTCATATTTATATACTTTACCCTCTGTTTCATCGCAGTCAAATTCGACTCCATCCCCTTCTTTCTGATTTAATTCACTTACTATTTCGCAAGTCGTTGCTTCGCCTCCTTGAAAATCATACTTTTCCTCAGAAGCCATAGAACGCTTGTTTATTACGCCTTCTCCGCCTTCCATTTCTACCATTTCTGATTCGGCTACTCTTACAGGAATCCCGCCTTCTTTATGGCTTCTTCCTTCAAGTAATTCTCCACGATAACGCTTACTCATTATTTTTGTATTTTTGTTAAAAATAAAATCATGGCTTCTCAAATCCCTACTCAATATCTCGACAAAAAAGGTAATGCTTCAACTCTTGGCGTAGGACTTTTTGCGCTCACAACTTTTGTGCTAATTTACCAAATTTATTTCTATCGAAAATTTATTCAAAGCATTGAAAAGAATTCAGATATTGATGAAAGGTTAGCAAGGCTCGAAAGGCTACAAATGGAGTCAACAAGTGTTACGTAAAATAAACTTATTATTACCAAAAATATCCTTTATAGGGACATAAAATACTTTTCAGGAGGGAAATACATCTCTCTCATTTTGTCTAAAGGCAAGTGAGCGACGTTTTCTATCCTCTGACCACCCGCACAATTAAAAGGTGTTTTTCTTGATTCCATTTTCATCGGCATTAAAAAGTTGCCTTTTTCATCGCTAACCTTCCAAAAAAACACCCTTTTATCAGGGATTAAAACGGCGAAAACAAAGAATGGAACTTCAAATGCTCTTGATGATACCATTACACCTTTATTTATTTTATCTGCGCTGATAAGAAGCGACCCCCTTTCTTTGAGCAATTCAAAATTCATGTTCCTGCTCTTTACTTCCACACAAGCCTTCACTTCTCCATCTCTAATTAAAACGGCATCAAGCCATGCTCTTTCATATTTAGAGGTCGATGAACTTGCTACCTCGCATTCGTAGACGTGTGCAATAATATCTAAGGTGGTGTCACAATACTTGTCATATCCTCTTTTAAGAAATGTCTTTGTCTTGTTGACGGGTAGAACGTAATCTGCTTGCTTCATGATTTTCCGAAATCTATTGAACTTTGCCCCTTGCTTGTTTTGTGCATGAGCCGAATTTTGCGACAAATAAGGTCGGTAAAACTTTTATCGCCCTTAAAATTTGTTTTTATTTGAAAGGTTATTTCAACAAGGTCGTCCAAGTTAAATTCCTCTAATTTCTCAGTCCAATCTCCAAAAAGAGTAAAAGCTATTTCTTGGCGAGGTTGGTTTTTATACTTTTTACTTATAACAAGGGTGCTAATTCCATCTTTAATCGGATAAATACTCTCTATTTTCCCTACTAATTTCATTTAAGGAGTCTTTAAGACCGCAATTACACGAATTAGTTCGGGGTATTGCTCCATATAGGATACTGCTGACTGCTTCAGCCTCGTCCCAAGTATAAGTGATTTCAGCTTTTTCACCTTGAATAAGAATAGGTGCGATTTTGTCGATGAGAAAGCACATATCACAAGATAAATCCAAGGGACACTTAAATGCCTCCTCCAACGCTTTCCAAATTTCAGGATATTCATCTGCTATTTTTTCAAATTTCTCCCACAACGGAACTCTCAAGTTCTCGTTCTCCGTTAATTTCAAATCTATCATCTTTTATTAGACTTAATTTGTCTCTTAAATCTAAACCATCCGCAACCAAATTTTCAAACAATTTTTGAGTTGCTATAAGTTTACACCTATTTAGCACGATTATGGCAGGTGTTTTTGCCGTATGTTTATTTATCTCATCAATAATTTGCTTACGTGAAAACTCATTTTTTACGTCTCTCTGCTTTTCCTTTTTTAATAATCTCTTCGCCGTGATAAGAATCTCCTTTTTTTCATCATCTGACAATACAATTAAATTAGCCTCCGTCAACAAGTCATAGTAAGCGTGAACTTGCCATGCGACTTCTTCATCATCACCTGATTTGAAATCATCCCAAATTGCTAAAAGACTTTTTATTTTTAAAATCTTGAGTTCTTCTTCAGACGGCTTATTGTTTTCGGTTAATAACTTAGCCTCATGCTCATCTAATTTTATATTGTATTCTGACCAATGGGTCGTTTTATATTCTTTGTACGCATTCAAAATTCCGCTTACATACAAAGGTGAAAAATTCTGATAGTGATTAGGGTCTACGTTCAATTTATGGGCTACCGCTAAATTAAAGGCATTTACAATTTCATCTAATGTCAATTCTCCATAATTCTTTTTCATAAAGAACAGAATCATTTTCATGTCTTCTTGGTCAGGAACTTCCTTGATACCAAGAAATTTACACCATTTCATAAGTATAGTATAAACCCGTTGCCATCCGTTCTCAGGTAAGTCTTTTAACTTCTCTTTAAAGGACGCACTAATTATTTTTTTTGTCTGCTGACTCAGTTTCAACGAATTGAGTAAAGTCAATTTCGTCTGCGTCGTTAATTGCGTTGTTGTATCGTTCTGCTTTTGTAACATGATTTGAAATTTTTAGGTGCATAGATAATTTTGGGTTTTGCGGATGCTCGTTCAGGTAGCTATCAAACTTATTCCCAAACAAAGTTACGGGACGAAGGTATATTTCTTGTTGCGTTCCTTTCCATACTTTTCTCTTATTGTCGATGACTTGACAAAAATCTTTATAAGTATATCCCTCTTTTAATCTTGCATCAATATCTTTTTTTGTTTGTTTATTGCTTGTTCTATATTTCTTTCCTGTTTTATCATTTAGGTAATCAATTATCTCTTGTCGAACCGCCTCGTAATCGTCTTGTGTTTTTGGTCGCTTTTGTTGTTTCAACTTTGTGTCAGGTTTGTCCCAAGTTTGTTCCAACTTTGTCCCACTAATACTCATAGGTTCTTGAAAATCAATACATCCTCTGTACCAAGTTTGTCCCAAGTTTGTCCCACTTTTGTTCCAAAATTGTTTCACTTCTTCCATGTGTCGATGCAAGCCTGAACGACTATAACCATGCTTTTTACACAACTCGTTGAAGCGAAATTGCACAGGCAAGTCATCCATGTGTGAGGCTATTTCAACCCACATAGAGACGAATTTTTTGCGCTTCGCTGAAACGATAAGGTATTTCCAAAATAAAGGGGTCATCAGAACCCAAAATCATCGTTTTTTTCTTCCAAGGGAGGTATGGCTTCATATACTTCTACGTCACCTTGAGTATTTTCTACTTCCATTTTATTAGACACCTGCTCATATCTTCTTTTGTGAGGGACGGGAATTGCATCACGCTCCACAAGGTCATTTGGAGTAACATCCAACGCAACGCATAATTTGTTAAGCGTCTCAATTGTCATATTTTTTCTCTTTCCGTTTCGGTATTCAGTAAGAGCGTAATATTCAATCTTTAACCCTTTCTCTTGCAAGGTGCGTTCTAAATCTTTAGTCGTCATCTCCTTTTCATGAAGAATCTTGTGAAGTTTTGTAGTGCTTTTCATTTTTTTGTGGGGTCTTTTATCAATTCTTCAGATTGTTTAGCATAATATTCAAACATTTCATCATCGAAAGAAGGGTCAATAGTGTCGTAGCGATGTAAACAAAAAGCCGCATAATCCGTTGTGAACTTAGCACCTTTGTAAATAAAGCCTTGCTTGTTTTTTTGGACTGCTTTATTATATGCGTCTGCTAAGTCATTGTATGTATCAATCGTTAGAAAAATGTTTTCCTTTATTTCAAACAAATGCTTTTGATATTTGGTTCTTTGTAGAGAAATATCTGTTTCGCTTTTTTTTATTGCTTTCGCTATATAATTAGGTTTTGCCATACTGCAATATATATTATAAGATATAGTTGTTAGGATTAGTAATAATTTTCTTATTCACATCGTGTTGTGAAATATCAAATCATTTTAAATAAGTTTATCATCTCCTCATCTATAAACGGAGATAAGGCTTCAAACATTCTTAAAGACATGAGTTCTTGTATGCGCTTCTTTTTTTCGTCAGTAATTTCCCAATCGGGAAAATTAGGATTTGCTAAAGTTGGGTATGGGGGTCTATTGGGACTTATATGAATGCCTTGAATCGGTCTAACATTTACACCTTCAAGTGTTATAGGAAGCCCATGTACAGGTACGACTAAATCATAATTCACAAACTCATCATAGTAATAGTGTGGGGCATCGAAGGGTGGAAATTTCTTTACCCATTTATCTTGCAACCTTATCTGCTCCATGTAGTTATCAAGGTTTTCTTTCCATTCTTCGGAGTAGAAGGCTTCGGTCTTCACACACATCGTTCCGCTCACCTTATCTGATTCACGTCGCTTCAAAGCAAAATAGTTGCTTTCAGGAGATAGTTTTTCAAGTTCATCAAAATCTTTCACAAGGTCTTTTTGAATGTGCATTATATCAATGTCGGTAATTTTCGTCCATTTGCTTTTAAGTTCAGGAATAAGATAAAACCTTGCCGTCGAGCCACAAGGTAAAGTCTCAAAGAAATAACCTTGAAGCGGCTTTATTAAATATCTCTTTGGAAAGTACGCTTCTAATAAGGCAAGAGCATCTTTATATTTTTCAAGAAAATTAGAATAATTTTTTACTCTTATTTCTACTTGAACATCATCATTTGTAATTAAAGGGAAAAAAATAAAAGGAATTACGAACTTTTCGTATTTCTCATTATCTATTACGGAAAATAAAGTTAATTTATTAGTATTATTCATTATATGCAAGTGCTTTGTGAGTAAAAGATGTATTTTTCTTCTCCTGTTTTATTATTGACCCAAAATACTCTATTTCTTTCAACTCCCGTAATTAAACAAGTATTTTCTTTATATTCATACCCAATTGAATTAAAATAAGTCTCAATAATATTTTTACTCTCTTTTTTAAAGTAGACACAATCTGTAAGCCACATCATAAAATGGTCTTTAGGTAACAATTTTATCGTTTCATCCATAATTCTATTTACCTCATTTATTATTGCCCAATAGTATGGTCTTAAATCATCATCTTTATTTAATTTAATTAAACCCTTACCTTTTCCAAATTCATAATTCTCTTCATAGCTTTTTTTATTTAAACTACCAATAGAGGCAACCAATCCTATTTTTGAATTTTTTCTTTTATTCCAACCTTTAATAAATAACTCTTCGGAAATAAACCCAAGATTAAATGCCGTTCTCCAATAGCAAGCGTTCAAATCAATCTCAAGCAAAGTCTCTTCGCTTTTTTCTGACTTTTTTAGCGCATTAATATTAAAAGCAACCACCTTTGTTCCTTCTATATGAAAAGGCGATTCTGCTCCTTCATCTATACGCTTGCGAATTTCTCTCCTTACCATCATTATGAATTCCAAACCATTCATTCGTTTATCTCCCTCTAAACCAAAAAAAGTCCTCTTCCTTGTCGTTTTCCCATACGCATCAAGAAAGTGGACTACTCGTGACATCCCACTCATGACAACCTTAAAGGTTATCTCCTTTTTCTGTAAACCCCTCACATAACTTGTGTATTCGTCTATGTGAGATTTTTCGTTCATTCTTCTTGTTCTTTATTAGGTGAGGTAAATGTCCATTTAGCATCCTCAAACGCTTGATAAGATTGCTCTACAATCCAATCTATGTTAGTTCGTAATGCTTTAATATTACTTAAAGCTGATTCTTTATTTTCAACGGGGTAAAATTGATGTAAGTGAGCGTCTTCTATATCAAAATCACGATAAAACTTATCTTTCATCTGTAACGTCATAATAATCGCGTAGTAATTAAAAACACGCACGGCGTGTGCAGTTACTTCAAAATCATATTCAGTACCGCTAATATTTACTGATAGGTCGTGAGATACTTCGGGTATTGGTGCTTCCATAGAAAAAATAATCGTGTAATCAAATATAAACTCGCAACTCCGTCTATTTACTTACGTCACTCGCAACTTTTAATTTTTTATACACTTTTATTCTTCTCTTAATCGCCTCTCGTCTCTGCAATCCTCAATGTGATTGATTCTATCCTCCATATCCCAATCCGCATATTCAACCTCAGTACCATCCATTTCTATATGGTGTATAGCCATATTAGGGTAAGGAAAATTTTTCTCATCAATAGATTTAGTAATGAACGCCTCTATTTCTTTTGCAATTTCTTCAGGGAAATCCTGTGAGGTCACCTCAAAGGTGATATTCACATGGACGATTCCTCTGCTATACTTACTGTCGTCGTCGTCGTAACTCATGGCTTTAATTCTATTGTTTCTACTTTATCAAGAAACCACTCAGGGGCAGTAGCCTCATAACCTTTTTCAGAAACCTCAAAGTCGCAAATACTTGCGGGAATCCAAAATGCTTCATTGTTTATTCCCATTTTTATAAGATATGCTTTTGGGGTAGCAACGACTACTTTTCCATAGTCTTCCATGATTCCATGAATCAATACTTCTTCTTCTTTTTGGGGTGTCATTTTATTGGGGTTTTATTATTAGAGTCTTATCGTCAAATGTAGCTTTATATCCGTAATTATCAGCCATAGCCGCTAAAATATATCGGAACTCAATGCCAAAATTTTGACCTTCATACAAGAATTTTTTATCTTTTTGAATTATTGCCGTATTACATTGGTTAACAAATATTTGATATTCCAAATTAGTCATGACTCAAAGTAATTTTTTTGCAATATTTTCAAAATGATTTGCACGAGTAATATGCTCTAAGGCTAACTGCTCCTCATACATGGTCATTTTTTTAGAAGATAGGCTTTGGTATTTCATTCTGCTTTTGTGCGCTTGATTAACCAAGTGACGTTGCATCTGTTCATTATTCTCCTTAATTTGAACATTAGAGACAATCTGTCCATTTTTTTCTTGTGTAGTCATAGCATAGGGGTTTTAGTTTCTTCTGTTGTAAAGATGTAACAAGTATTGTTTATTCCCAAAGATATATCCATGTAGTTTTCAACATTTAATTGTTTAAGATGCCAACCAATCTATGTGTTCAAGTATATTCGAGTTGTCTGAAACTTTTATTTCTGCCCCTCCCATTTTAGTGTGCCAAGTTTGTAAATTTTTCAGCTTCTCATGCTCTATGTTTTTATGACCATTTCTCTCTAAGTAAAACAACTGCTTGCCACCAAAAAATGCCCCAAAATGCCCAAGACCTCCCTGTACATTGATAAACTTATCTGCCTTACTAAACATAGTTAATTGAAAAGTGCTTATATCCAAGTTTTTATTTAGTTCGTACAATTCATTTACATCTATAATTTCAGGGTGTTTATTTAATATGGATGCGTCATCAAACGCTTCAAATGGTAAAGTATCAGAGTCAGTAACAATATATTTAGGATTTAAACGATTGTAAATAAGATTGTGAGATTTTTTTAACTTTTCAAAAAGTTGGTCTAAAACTTCAAGTGGAATTGCATTGATTGCCTCCCACAACCACTCTTTATTATATTTATTGCTAATAATAATGGTTTTTTTATCAGGATTTAATTTGTTTTCAGGGTAAGCTATTTCTTTATTCCTGAAATGCTCTTTATATGGGGGAGGTGTCCAATATTTATATTCAAGCTGATTGTCATATAAATGCTGACGGGGTATGTCATTTAATTGGATACCCTTCATATTATATCTATTTTTATACTTTATAACGACGTTTTCATCTTGTAAGAAGTAATAAAAGGGTCGCATACCTTCCGTGGTTTCTATCTTTACGTTTTTATTTTGTAGAAATTCATGGTATATAAATGGAACAACCCGCACGAGTTCATTTCCCCATTCACACACTTCAGCATCATAAGTTTTCATATCTTCGTTTTTTAATTTTAATTTATTTACCAATATGGCTCACAAGCAACAATTTGAATTTGTTCAAAAAGTAAAATCTCTCTATCCCTCATATTTCTCAAATTCTGTCGTGTACGATTTTGGGTCATTGGATATAAATGGAAGTAATAAAGAACATTTTGAAAATTCCACATACACGGGTATTGATATTGGCGAAGGTAAAAACGTAGATGTTATTTCCAAAGCCCATGAGTTCAAACCTGTTAAAAAAGCTGATGTAGTTATCAGCACCGAAATGTTAGAACATGATATGTATTGGAAAGAAAGTTTAGAAAATATGCTTTCTGTCTTAAAGCCTAATGGTCTTCTTATTATAACCTGTGCTACAACGGGAAGACGTGAGCATGGCACGGCAAGGAGTAGCAATGGAGACTCCCCATTTACAAGCAAGATTGGAGAGTGGGCTGATTATTACAAAAACTTAACAGTAGAAGATGTAGCAAGCGTATTACATCCCAAAATAAATTTTTACCCTTCTTTTGAAAATGCAACAACAGAATTCCCTTGTGATTATCAATTTTGGGGAATTAAAAAGTGATTCGGATTGCGATTTTAATTATTTCTTCTGAAGAAAAGGAGAGGTGGGTATTTGAAAAGTCTATTTGGAAGCAGTATATGAACTCCAATAAAGACATAGATTGTTTTTTTGTGGAAACTGACCTTTCTCTTCCTTCTAAAGCGGTAAAATTAAGTAAAAATCTTATTCAGGTAGGGTGTGAGGATGGTGTAATGAAAGGAATATTTAGAAAAACTATTTTAGCACTACAACACTTAGAAAATAAATACGATTTCTATATAAGAACCAATCTTAGCACATTTTGGAGGTTTAATTTATTAATTCAGTCTCTTCGTAGTATTTCTGCTAAAGAGATTTTTTACGGAGGATGGGCATGGAAAGATTATATCGCAGGATTCGCTATTATATTAAATAAAAAAGCGTGTAGCTTACTCGTAAAAGAGGGTATAAAGCATTATGACAAGGCAGGAAGAGACGATAGGTTAATTGGAGAAATATTACGCACCTCTGCCTGCGACCTTCCTCATACACCCTTAAATAATAAATGTTTTTATTGGGGATACGAAGACTCTCCCCTTAAAGACTCAATTAAAACCATAAAATCCGATAATAGATATATAATTCGCACACTCCCTCACGGAGAAGTTTACACGCCTTCAACTTATGCGACACAACAGGATATTTTACACACATTACTTAAAGAATTTGAAAACTAATCACACACTTCAGCATGATAAATTTTCATATCTTCGTTTTTTAATTTCATTAATTTAATAATATGGCTCACAAAGCACAATTTGATTACGTTCAAAAAATAAAGTCTCTTTATCCTTCATCTTTCTCAAATTCCGTAGTGTACGATTTTGGGTCTTTAGATATAAATGGAAGCAATAAAGAACATTTTGAAAATTCCACATACACGGGTATCGACATTGGCGAAGGTAAAAACGTAGATGTTATTTCCAAAGCACATGAATTTAAGCCTCGAAAAAAAGCTGATGTAGTTATCAGCACCGAAATGTTAGAGCATGATATGTATTGGAAAGAAAGCATGGGTAATATGGTAAAACGTCTAAAAAAAGATGGATTACTTGTTATTACTTGCGCTACTCACGGAAGACCCGTTCATGGGACAAGCAGCACAAAAGAAACAGATAGTCCTTTTACTTCTAAAATTGAAGGATGGTCTGATTACTATAAAAATTTAGGCGTACAAGAATTTGTAGATGCCCTTGACCCAAGCGTTAATTTCAAAGAATATGAAATTTCAATAGAAGAAGAACATAAAGACATTCAATTCTATGGAATCAAAAGATAAAACAACAAAACAATTATGCGATGAAATTGCGAGTGCCTTAGAAGACCACGCAATAATCCCTTACAATCAAAAAAATTTAACAAGTGACATCATTCAGTATTATTTAAGCCGTTATATGAAAAACTTTAAAGAATGCAAGTGTTAAATATTTTTATACTTAATACTTGCAAGTTTGCTTTTAACATTATAGTTTAGCACATTATTAAGCGGTTCGGGTAAAGTCACATTTTCCTGATTGTTTTACAAGTGTAACCTATGTCCTATATGTGATTAGAGTTTTTATATTTTCATCTATTTAATACGCTCCACCACTTCTTCATATAACGCGAAGATGAAATATGTCAGCGAAAAAGAGGGGGAGTTAAACACAATGGGTTACGATTGATGGACAGAGTAGGGGGGCTAAACGTAGCTTCCCTATTTTTTTTTGTCCCGTGGTGTAATGGTAACACACCTGTTTTTGGTACAGGCATTCAAGGTTCGAGTCCTTGCGGGACAACATTTATTTAAGACAAAAAAAGCCGAGCATAACGCTCGGCTTTCCTACATACCATATCTGCCAATATGTTTACCGCTATCCTCATGCACAAGGCATTCGAGTTACTATATGTATTCTTTTAAAGAAATTGTTATTTATTTTCATAACCATCTACTCTTGGGAGCATAAGTTTATCATTATTTAATCCTCCACCTAAATCGTGAGAAAGTGTTACTATAATGATACTTTTAGCATTGTCCTTTCCACCATTAAAACCACCTTCTTCTGCAAACTTACAGAAGCCCTCAACTTGTGCGTGTATTTTTTCTCCAAACGTGTTTTCCATAGCATAAGCACCAAACTTGGGGTCAATAGAGTATGATTTTAATTGCTCACCGAGATATTTATTCAATAATTCGGTAGTTGTAGAGGCGTTAGCCGTAGATTTTCCTTGTAAATTCATCAGACTCTGTTATATGAAAAGTTAGTATCGAAGTTAGCGTTGCAGTAAAGGACTGCTTCTATAAGACTGTCAAACCATTGGTGGACATACCCTGTCTTATAGCTTGAGATGATGTAACGGTATTCAAACTCATTCTCATCTTTTCGTGAGAGCGTTAAGTACGGATAAGAATGCTCGAAGTTTGTGAGGTCTACTTCTGTTTTTCCGTTGAACGTATTTTTAGTAATAATCATGTCGCTTTTTTTAAAAGATTTTTGAACGATTAGCTATACTGCTAATGTAAAGCATACTTTACCAATATCCAAATTTATAATGGAAAATTATCATCACACCAAATTGGAGTCTTTTCACCTACATAAGAACCACTCACATTAAAATAGAAGTGTTCTATGGCATCTTCCTCATTCATATCTTCTTGCAAAATTGTTAAGCATTTAGAAACAGAGTATATTAACCTCCCTGAATCTTCGTCAACACCAATTATAGCATTATCAAATCCATCTGCTTTTAAAAAATCCGCTTCTTGAAATTTTTCTATTATTTTTTCTATCATAATTATTTAATTTTTAATTCCTTTGCCACTTTTATTGCTTTTATCTCATCCCCCTCTGTAATAACTCGCCCATAAAATTTAGATAAATATCTAAGGGAGGCTATACATATAGGTATATACCCATAATCGGAGTCTTCTCCGTATTTTATAAGATTATATGCGTGTGGTTCTTTTATAACCTCTTTCATATAACCTAAAAAATTAAAATCTTTTAATGTAATTAGAATCATGTTTTCTTTTATTTTACTTGCACTTCTAAACTTTTCCCCATCTCATTATCTTTTTGGGATATAGTTATTTCTTCTTCATCACAGATTTGGAGTATTTCTTTTTTAATTCTCTCAACATTTTTCCAATAAATAGTGTGTTCGGAGGATGGGTTGTAAGCCCCTTTAACTAAGTAAGATACAACGGTGTTAGGTTCTAATGTTAGAAATCCATGGGCGTATTTTTCATCAACTAATAGAGCATCATTCTCTTCGAGGATGTAGAAGGAACTTTCTTTAGTTTCTAAATTGTATATGATGTCGATTATGCTTCCTTTTATAACTTTTATAAATTTAGTTTGTGGGGGGGAGGTTTGATAGTGCATTCCTCTAAAGGTAAATTTTTTATCATTTACACTAATGTTGACTTGCTCCCAATCGTTACAATCAA
>Ga0209830_10002233_pt1 | contig 15765 bp, 14 predicted proteins | sample ArcticOcean_MG_C_12_FD_187439 | JGI IMG/M metagenome (GOLD analysis project Ga0209830, IMG submission 187439) | Marine microbial communities from western Arctic Ocean - ArcticOcean_MG_CB8_130 (SPAdes) (version 2) | ecosystem: Environmental > Aquatic > Marine > Oceanic | place: Arctic Ocean...
GAAGCTGTTCATCCTCAGCCAGACTAATGATCGACTGCTTAACAGAATCTGGCGTAGGTGCCGATAATATGATGGCAGATTCATCGTTAACTGTTGAAAGCAGTTCCCCGGCATCAGTCGTCACAATGGCACAACCATGTGCCATCGCTTCGATAACTGCTAAAGGTTGAGCTTCGACCGGATACTGGGTAGGCAGGACAAAAATCTGCGCCTGCTCAAAAAGTGCCTTCTTTTCTGAACCTCTTGCTCCGGGGATCCATTCCGCTTGAACTCGATCGGATTCATTAATTGAGGCAACTTTTTGCTCAATCCAAGCTTTCGCCTCATCGTAGGTCTCAAAGCGTTTGCGATAGGCATCCATCATGATCGGGCCGCAGAGCACTGCATGGATCGGTACCCCATCTACACTCCCGATCATTTCCAATGCTTCTAAATACTCCGGATAGCCCTTCGTATCGGTCAAACTACTAAGAAAGAGACACTCCAACGGTTGATCAGATGATGCCTGCCTCTCAGTCACATCGGATTCCTCAATGCCATCATACTCACAAGCATTCGGAACTATCTCAATTTTCCCTGAAGAAACACCTAGATTAATTAACGCCTGTCGATGTGAGGACCCCACACAGGTAACACAACCCGCGCAACGTATCACAGATCGTAATAGCTGGGCATTCAATGAGTTTGTCGGCCATTCAGTAAATACACTTCCATGGAGCGCCACCACCTTTCGGACACGACCTCTAGCAAAAAGAGATGCGCAAATTAAAGCTACGTAATCACGTAGTAATGCAAAGCGAGTCAGACCCAAAGATAAATGAATCGCTCCGCCCTGAGACATTCGAGCGATAATCAACCCCGCATAGGCACGTAACAAACGTCCAAAAAAAGTCAGAGCACGCAGCCACTTTGGCGCGGTTCCGACTCGATTCAAATGGGGCATATGGAAGCGTTTCACATTCTCTGGATCAAGCCCATCAATGATCAAATCGGTCGCAGTTGCTTGCCCAGAGTAGCCACCGACTACGCCGATATATATGAATAGAACCTTCATCTATAAAGTGGTATTCCTAAGCTCAACGCTTCTCCAAATACCAACGAACCGTTTCACAAACCCCCTCTTCAAAGGTCTTCGGTAAATCACCACAAACGGCCTGAGTCTTCGACAGATCGAAAATGTATTCTGTTCGAATGTTTTTCAGACGAAAACTATTATAAGGAAACCGAACGCCGCACGCATTTAAGAGATCTCCGCAACACGCAATTAATTTAGCCACAGGCAGCGGGACGATGGGTGAACGCTTTACCTCCATTTCATCTGCGAGACGGTTGGCATAATCACGAAGCGAGAGTGGTTCATAATCAGCCATGTAAAAAACCTGCTCATGAACCTGCGCCTTATCAGCGAGCAACAATTGATAATACTGGTGCGCGATGTTCTCTGCATACGAATACGACTTGTATAACGCACCACTACCCGAATGAAAATACGTGCCTTTCTTGATATGCTGCAGCAGCGACTGGTAATGCTCACTCATATGAGGCCCCCAGACTGTTGTCGGCCTAGCTAGGCACCACTCAACTCCGCCGCCATCTAGTTTGCGGACGACTTCCTCAGTCGCGACTTTACTTTTCCCATAAACCGTATGAGGACAGTAATCGGTATCCGACTTGGGCACATAGCCCACATTACACACAAGCTGGGACGACGTATAGATAGCACGCGACACCGACGGAGTGGCTCTGATTACTTCACACAAACCCTCAACTCCACCACGGTTCACTTCGTAATCCTTAACCGTCTTTCCATACAGATCACACCGTGCCGCGAGGTGAATCACATGAGTCGGCTGAAACCCTATAAATACTTCAGCAAGTCTTTCACGATCACATAAATCGAATTGAAAATGCGCATCCGCCCCTTGCCCTTCGAGCGACGGCAACAAATCTAAGCCAGCCCACAGAATACCTTCAGCATCCAAACACTGCCCTAGCCAACGACCAATTAAACCTGAACTACCTGTGACTAAAACTTTCATATTAACTATACTGCTTGATTCACTCTAGCTCATCAACACGGGCTCGATCCTTAATCTTAACCGCAGGGTTCCCACCAACCACGTGATAATCGGAAACACTTTTTGTAACGACTGAGCCAGAAGCCACAATTGCACCACGCCCAACCTCAACGCCTGGAAGGATAATGGCATAGCCAAACACCCAAGAGCCAACACCGAATCGAACGGGGGCCGTGTCTAAATCACGCCCCGGACTGTTGATATCATGCCCAGCGGTGCAAATAAACGTGTAATGGGTGACATTCGACTCTTCCTCGAAGACCACTCGATCCACATTATAACAATTTACCCCGTCTCCAAGAACACTGCCCCGATGCATTTCTAAGTTCCAAGGAGCATACACTTTGACATCTGGATAAATTCGAGCATCCGTCGAAATGGAGGCACCAAAAAGTCGCAACAGCATTCGGCGCCAAGCAAAGGCGATACGCGGACTAGGTCGGAATAAGAAAACCCAGATCCAGTTCCACAACAGACGAGCGACTTTATTCTTAAAGCTAAGCTCCGAAGTAAACGGTTTCCCGTAAAATGAATCACGATTCATGAACTTATTCTTCTATATGAACACAGCTAGGACGCTCTGCTTTGTTTAATAACCAGCGATAAACAGACGCCATTTGTTCACTCACAGATTGCCAAGTATATTTCTCACAAACCAATGCTCGAGCTCGGCGCCCCATCGCTAAGCGCTTATCATCCGAGAATCCAGCCATCTCATTGATCGCTGTAGCAATCGAATCAACTTCCGTTTCAATCTGAATCGCTGAATTAGACACAAAACCATCTGGTAAATTACACTCCGGAGTAATCAAACTCGGTAGCTCATATGCCCATGCCTCTAAAACCGACATCGGTAACCCTTCGCTATACGACGGAAGAATGAATGCCGATGCCTGACGTAATGCAGCGACCTTACTCTCTGCATATATTGGACCAAGAAACTGAATATCATCAGATAACTCTAATTCACGAACACTCTCCTTCAGTTCATTCAGATGATCCGCATCACCATCCCCAGCAATCGCAACAAACCATTCAGTTGAGATTGAAGGATCGCTTTTTTTGAGTTTGGCCCATGCTTGAATCAGAAGCTGTAGCCCTTTCTTAGGATGCACCCTCCCGACAAACAATAAAGCCTTACGTGTTTCTCCATCCCAACAGCAGCGCTCAATCGGCAAACTCAAATCAGGCAGTGCGACTCCATTCGGAATCACCGCAATGGGATTTTTCAAACCATAGGCCCGAATACTTTTTAACTCTGATTCACAGAGAGCCACTAGAACACTTGCTCGTTCCAGATGCGCTCGCTCAAAAATACATTCTACTATTTTTTTCTTCCATTTGGAATTAGCTAACGCCCATTCATCTAACATCCCGTGGGGCGAAATAAGATACGGTATCTTTTTTGTCTTTTGAAATTTAAGATGCTGGCAGGATAAGAACGTCCATACTCCATGAACATGAATCACCTCAGGCTCAGTGGCCTCCAGTTGCGCCGGGAATTCACGAAGAAATCCCAATGAGGTCGGCCCCAACGTCGGCAGGGGCTTCAGGGAAACGGCCTCCCATGGGCCGGTGCCAGCGATGCCATCTTCCTTCGCACAGAGCACACTTAAGGCACAATCGCCTCCAACTGCCAGAGCACTTGATAATGCCTCAACAACGACAGGCACACCACCACGATGTTGCGCACCAAAAGGAGTTAAATAAGTAACGTTCATATGTTTAGATCATTCAGTGCCATTGAGACTATCAAACTTATAAAACAACATCGTAATCAACTCTGTTTATATAGCCAACAGACCCCTGATCGGAAACAACGACCCCATGTATACCGACAACTACCGAGTGCTCTGGAATATTTTTAGTGACAACACAATTAGCACCAATTGCGACATCGTTGCCGATTTGAACCACCCCAACAATCTTAGCACCAGGGCCGATATAGACATTATTACCAATTGTAGGGCACCCTTTCATTTTCCCGCGATTCGCTTAACCTAATGTTACACCATGAGACAAGTTACAATTATCTCCAATTATACATTTATCATTTACGATAATGCCTCCGAAATGTCCGATGTAGAAGCCGGCACCAATTTCAGTATCTGAAGGAATTGAAATTCCCAACTTGTAAGTCACATGCCGTAGCATGATACGCACCAACGAATAGAAGGGTATTTTAACATATAATTTGCACCCCTTCAGATAGCGAACAGTACGCATCCAAAAAATATACCAGTAAGCATCTCCCAAGATAACATGGCGAAGTAACTTCCTGAAATTAGCACACCCCTCAAGCCGATACAGGTCTGAAAAAATTAGTCTTTTATATTCACTAAAATTCATGATGTGCGAGTTTACGTAGTTGCATTGCTAGCTAGAAGGTTCAGGTATAAATCACGATACGATTGCACCATTTTCGAAAATCGGAAGCCTTCTGCGAACTCTACTCCATTCCCCCTCAATGTAGAACCTAGTGCCTCATTATTCAGCAGTTCTAGGATTCCAGCAGCCCAAGCTTCACCCGACTCAGTCTTAATAATTAGCGCAGTCTCATTTTGAGAAAGTAACTGACGAGACATTGCAATATCCGAAATTACAACTGGAATCCCGGAAGCCATTGCCTCCAAAACGACATTCGAAGTCCCCTCTCCCTTAGATGGGCACAATAAGGCATCTGCATCAGCCGCGTAAACCTGCCAATCTTGACACTGTCCGTAAAATGTCACCGCGCCATCATCCAGTCCAAGAGCTTTCATGTAGGTCACTAATTTTTCGACATATCCATCGCTACCTTCACCAAATAGTGTCAAGTGAAGATCCAAGCCCTGCCCTCGCAGTAAACTGACGGCATCGAGTGCGAGTGAAATCCCCTTTTGCGGAGCCAATCGCCCAGCGTAAATCAATCGAAATTCTGAACGCATCGGTAAACGCTTTGGCTCATGTGACGCAATGCATTCCAAGTCCAATCCATTAAAAACAACGCACCCTTTTTTTCTTTTATACACAGCCCGAAACCAAGCGGGCTCCTCGTCTACAGGAAAATTCGATACTACCCGATTCGCCAAGAAATGTTGCGGTGCACTCAACCAATCCCGCAACATCATCTTATAACTACCTGAAAAATTAAGGGTCTTACGATGCCCTGAAACCACAGGGATTCCACGGCGATAAGCCGCCCACGCCGCAGGGACTGAAATAATTTCAGGCAACCACACCTGAACGATGTCCGGAGAAAACTCTTCTATCGATTGATCGATCTGCTTGTAAATTGACCATACATCCCAATATTCCCCACGGTCAATTTTGAGTAAGCGAATAGTTGAATGCGCATCTGGATTTGGGCCATCATGCAAATAAACAATCGCTACCTCGTATTTATCTTTAACTAGATTATTTGCCAACTGCAGACACTGAAATTCCGCGCCCCCCATACTTAAATTTCCAATCGCATGTAAGATCTTAATTTTAGCCATAATCTAAATAATCAAAACAGAACGATCCCTATCTGGAAAAATGTTGACTGCGCACTGCGCGGAGCCTCCGGATATCCATTGCTGCCATGCCCAAGAGCGCCCCGATCACTGGCCATGAATAACGCTCATAATAATTCACTGCGGCAATCTCCCACAGGAAAAACATCAGGAGGAAGCAGCCGATAAAAACGGATCGAGTCACCAAAAAATCTACCCCCGACTTGATGCATGGAAGGTAGAAGCGGGTTACATAAATAAAATAGTATATGTAATATAATCCAAACCCGATAATTCCATGGTTAATCAGAAGTTCCACTGGATTCGAATGGCTATAAGTTCCGAATTCTTTAAGCATCCTGCAGAAATCGCCATAAATTGGACTCTTGAGCCACATTTCAATTCCTACCTCAATGAATTCAGAGCGAGCGACATATGACATTTCATCAGTCACTTGACCAGTCATCCCATAATACAGCTCTTCAAAACGCCAAAAGAAAGGGCTGAAATACAACGCAACTAGACTCAACACTCCAAGCACTAACGCGATGAGGACCGCACCAAAGAATCGCCCTAAGCTAATGCGGCCACGCATACTCATAAGCCCGAAAACAACCAACCAATAAAAGACAAAAATCATCCCCTTACGTGAGCCTGTCACAATCACAATTTGCTGAAGCGCAACAGCAATAATCCCCAAGCAAATAGTTCGCATTAAAAAACGGAGAACGCGTCCCTTTATATTCTGATTCACTTCAAAAAACTGATACATTGCAAATGCCACACTCATCAAACAAATCAACGCATAGGTGTTCACATTTAAACTCTCTTCTGCATCACTAGCCCCCAACGTAAGTTTTGCACGCACCCCTAGGTCAATAGCGTCCGAAGATGCTCCGAGCCCTTGGCTCACAAAAATAAAGCCCAACGACGCAAACAAACCCCAAACTAAAAACCAAATCCTTCCTGTCGCTAAAACAACACTGTAATACATTAAAGCCAACGCGTATGCATAGACGATTTTAAACGCGAATCCCTTAGTTATCGGATCAAAAAAAGCGGCAATTAGCCCCATGGTCGCAATCATGAAGAGCGGTGTAAAAATAGCGCCCCACTCTGGGCCAAGACGCCAGCCCTTTGCCACAAAAAGTTCCCAAAAAATCACCGCTGCTGTAAAAATACTAAAAAAATTCAAATACCACACATACGAGGCACTACTCGAAAGTAGATACGTCATCACCGTGTGTATTAACAGAAGATACTCACATATCAATAGCTTACTAGAGGACCTGCGAGTTTGACTATTCATATTCATCTATCTTAAAAAACAACCATTCATATTCCGACCTTTTATTGACCAGAGGTATCCAATGCGAGTGACTTCGAAGCAAACGTTTCCAGCAAATCTTCCAAGATAAAACGCTGCGGATCTACAGGGGCATTAATCCATTCCAAATCACGGGCCCAGTAACCTGGACAATCATCGTAAGCGGCTCCGATTGAAAAGCAGTAGCTCACCTCCACCAACAGAAATTCCCCATCTCTTTCAACAAAATCAAAAGCCACCGATTGCATCTTTAACTTTCGAGCACACTCAAACGCGAGCGATACGACCACATCTGGGAAAAACTCACGTTCATACGAAAAATCACCACTGCCTGATGCACGAAAATCATTCCCACGGCAATATCGCCGAAGGCCAATGCATCGATTACCAATAACAACTAGGCGAGTGTCATGCTTATTGTTGGGAATGAAATCCTGAAAATAAATATAACCAACTTGGCGAGGCGATAGACGCTCCTTCATTGACGGCACAAAACAACGGGCCAAGGAGCCCATGAATTTGAATATACTCCCAATGCTTCTTTGTTTTTGAATATGCCTTACGCGATCCCCTAAAATTGCCTTCCGGTTCAACACAGGAAAGCCACTTCCGAATGCTTTACTGACAAGGCGCAATGCCTCCTTGCGCGAATTCGCGAGGCTAACATTTACAGAACCAGCACCACCCCGCAGCTTAAAGACCTTAGGAAAGCTCGTCTGATTTACCCATTCAACCGCCTTCTCCTTAGAATAAAAAACGTAGCTAGGAATTAAGGGCAGTTGCAAAGCTTCAAATAAATATTTCTGCGCTACCTTATCATCATAATGCCAGGCAGTGTCGCCACTCGGAAAGACTTTTACTCCCATCTGCTCGATCGCAGCCGTTAGCCCCTTTGCGAAACGTAAACTTCCTCGATCCGCCAAATGCCAATGCCACATTAAACAATCAACCGTTTTCAATCGTTCGATAATGTCAGGCGCAAAACAATCGACAATTATATAGGTAATTCCATTCGACTCACAAAACGGAATCCAACGATCACTATACGAACCTGGCTCTTTATGTATCGCTAACTTCATATTTAAGATCCGTCCTTTTTATTTATAATACGTTTAAGCCCAGCCACGATTACATCCGAGTGCGCCTCGCATTCCATACAATTCAACACTTTGAGTGCTTGCCGCCGCCCCCAAGGCAAACGCATCAAACCCAATATTTTTAACGCTTTACGGATATAGCGCCCGACAGGCAGTTGGCCGTAAAGAAAATTATTGGCCTGCCGCTCAACATAAGAAGCCCAGACTTCCTCGTAGGCTTCGGAATCTAGCAGTATTTCCGAAAGCTCCCTCTGCTTTTCAAGAATTCCAGCTGCCACATCGGGACTAGCAAGCTTCGGGCGCATCCCGTCATTTATATCCTGAAGAATCGGCACAAATTCGGCATGCAAGGGCTTTCCAACTTCCACTGCCACATCCAGTAGCAGCCCTTGCGACCAATGCTCGACAGTCTCTTTCCCCTTAAGATCGAAACAATAATTCCCTTGTCCATACAAAATAGTTGAATCTCCTACCGTCTCACTCGCCCCAATAATATGTGAGTGCTGGCAGACAATCAAATCGACTCCGCGCTCCGCAAGGAACTTGCAATTCGCCCTCTGCTCAGGCGTCGGATAAGGAAAATGCTCCACACCTCCATGATAGAATAAGATTACGAAATCACATTTCTGCTGCAAATCTTCAAGAATCCCTAGCCCCAAACGTAAATCGATGGGAAACGCACCAGCGCTGATTTCCGTCGCAATACAAAACTCATGATGCGACCAGGCTAGAAACCCCACAGTAACATCTCCCAAATTAACTACCCTAGGTTTGCCCGCAGAACTCAAATTCATACCAGCACCTAAATAAGATATATTAGATTTGTCTAGTAGTTCTAAAGTATGCTTCACCCCGCCCTCACCATGGTCATAGATATGATTATTCGCTAAACCAACCAACGAGAAATTTTTTAACGCATTTGCCGAATCAGTTTTGGCACCAAGAGCTGGCCCCAACTTTGGTATCGGAGACTCCGAATTGATCAAAGGGCACTCCAAGTTCACAAATGTGAAATCAGCACCCTTGAACGTAGGCCCAAGCTCATCAGTGAACCAATCCGAATCGCCAGACAGGAAAGAAGCCTCCGCTTGGCCCAAAGGAGCTAAATCTCCAAGCACTACGATACGTTTTTTAAATCCCACTTCTTTAGCCATTTTCATTTCCTTCAACGAAGATACAGGTCAGCATAATTTAAACTTAAGCCCAGACTTAACGCGTGCTCCCCCCATCAGTGCCAAAAACTTCCTACAACTGAACACTCTAGAAACTCTAAAGTATGGCTTCCAAATTGTTTGAAATGGAAACAAGCAAACCATACGAAATACCAGACTATTAGTAATATTTAGAATACGTGATTCTAATAAATACCTGTCCCATTCTTTCCGACTAAAGCTTTTACCGCTAAAAAAGTTACCAGACACAGTTAAAGCGGAACGATTACCTACCTTCCTGATGAACCTCTTACGCTCTTCTGATTGATCCACATCAACAAGAGCCAGTTCTAAAGTCTTACAATAGCAATTGCTATAATACACTGGGATACTTGAGGTGGCTTGGCCAACGACTCCATGAATATACTGAGCGGTCAGACGGCCCGAATAAGCCACTGGATATGTTAACGCCAAGCGTGCCCAAAAATCTAAATCCTCACCAAAACGAGCTCCTGGCTCAAACCCTCCGACGCTATTAACAGCCCAAGATGCTATGGCCACCGATGATGCACAAATGGCCTGTCCAGCTGACGCGTATTTAAAATACTCATCCACCAGCCCTCGCTTCCCTTCCAACGCCGCGACATAAATTGCAACATTTGAACCAGAAGGAAATGAATGCTTATAAGCAGTTCCAAGTATACCAGCCGATGGATACTCAGAAGCTAAAGCCGCGATCTCAGAAAGATGATTCGTTTCCCAACAATCATCTGCGTCAAGTAATGCATAATAGTCCCCACTTGCGGTATCCATTCCTCGATTTCTAGCTATACTCACACCGGAATTTGTTTGTTGAACTAAACGAACTCGGGGATCTTTTTGCACATATGCATCCACGATTGAAGCCCCATTGTCAGTTGAGCCATCATCCACCACAACCACTTCAAATGAATGATAATCTTGAGCCAGCACACTGTCTAAGGCTCGGGCAACATATAGGCTCTTATTATACATCGGAATTACCACACTTAAGAAAGCTTTTTTCATAAATCCTATTTTCTAATCAGTTAATAAGAAAAACTCCTTTGTTTTATCGAAATTCTGCCGAGCTAATTCGATCAGCTGCAAACGGCGAGCATCTGGAACAAATGTTTCTCCGCCCTGCATCTGCAGCATAACAATTTCGAACAATTCATCGTCTCCAATCGCAAGATTGCCGACTCGCCGATCAACCGAATAATTAATTGAATCCAGAAATGAACTACATTTCTCATGATATTCAACCTGTATAAAAGGGATAGAAAGCAATCCAGCAGTAATGCCAGCATGCAACCTTACAGCCAGAACAGAATCGCACTCAAGGAACCGTTGGCATGTTGCAATAGGATTTCCAGTATGAGCCACTACTTCTATTTCGTGGCCAGGTGGATTCAATTCGAACTCTTCACATAACTTAGACTCTCCATGCAATTCATGGGTATTCAACACATACAATATAACCTTCAAATCAAAGACCTTTGATAACCTAGAAACAAGCATCTTTGCTTTTTTCACATGAATTGCAATATCCTCACGAGGCAATTGCCCACAGAGGCTAATGCCAAACACTTTCTTTTCCCGAACTGCATTAACGACACATGGCTGGCACACCAGTGGCAACATTCCAGCTAAATCAAAAGCCCTAACAACCTTAGTATCTGGTAGAGAAAAATCGGCAACAACATCCATTGAACGTTCATCGCGCAGAGAGATAAATGTGAAACGTTTAAGATACTCTTCTACCGATCTTCTAGCACTTTCAGATTGAAACGGGCCAACTGAAACACCAATCGCTCCCAGCTTGATCTGTCGGCGGGCCCTCGCCTTGGCGAGGACACGCCCCTTTAGATGGGATCGATAATCGGAATGAAAAATAGACCCTCCACCGCAAACAACCCAATCAGTTAAGTACGGCTGCAGCCGATAATCTAACTGGCCCTGCCCCTTAAACATTCGACGTCCTCCAAAAAGAAAAGAGCTACGAACATCTGGAGCTATCGGTAAGTCATACCCCATGAAAGCAATCCGCTCTGCTCCCCAAAATTCTGGCGCAAACTTAGCAAGAAGCGCACAGAATAGATCATCCCCGTAATTCCTCTGCCCATAAAAACCGGTAAAGGTAATATCGTATTTAGATTTCATCAGATGCGTTAAAATTCACCTCAATAACTCACGCCAATGAAAGGAGCTTACGGAGCACCCGATGCCGCAACCGTTTGCCCCGAAGGCCATACTCGCGACAAAATCGCGATGCCCATTCTCGATTCCGTCCCCTCCCTTGTTTCTTAGTTGAGAAACCAACTTGAGCCACATCAGCAGGAACCGCTTCATCAAGATACAAGTAAATCAACCTCAACCATGCTTCTGGATCACGCAATATAGACTCCATGGATACCTCTAAAAGTGGAAGATCCTTCTCAACTGCAAGCATTCGCCATCCCAAGCAACTCTCCTCAATATGCCGCATGGAATTGTATATCAACCGATAGTTATAAGATGCTGAGCCCATGGTCTTCTGCCCATCAATCCATACACCATCCTGAATCGCCCTAGAAAAGGAAACCGCCTGCATGATCTGGTTTTCACGAAACATATGAATTAACTTCGCACTAGAAAAATATTTCTCAATAAAACTATAACCACCTAAATCAAGTAGCTGATGATAATGTATTTTAATAGTAAGAACACCATTCGCATCAACCCTCTTTCTTTTCAAAACAGCAACATAATCATCCATACGGCTAACTCCCCAGAGCCCCATCCATCGTTTCATATTCGCTTGGTTAAAATATTCAAAGGGCACGCCCAACCCACCAGATTGCTGCATCAAGTGCCCTAGCATGTGACTTCCAGATCGGCCAGTAGATGCAATAATCAAGACCTTAGCGCACTCAATCTCACCATCGCGATCAAACGTGGAATCAAACTGTCTTTCATAAAAATTATTACTCATAAAACATATATATTAAGAGCCACAAATACGGATAAAAAAACAAGCGCAGGAACAAGAACCGAGGTAAGTATATACTCTCGCTTCACTTGTAGTAGACGGGAAGCATACTTCAATGCGGAAAAACCAGGCAACAACGCTGGTGGTCCCCACAGCGATAGCACTATAAAAACCATCATATGCTCGTTTCCGGTTAACATAAGAAGAGAGAGGGACACACCTCCAATAAGCACATACTGCCTGACTAATATTATATGATTACCAACCGAACAAATCATCCGGCATATCATATTAAACCTCTCAAGTAAGGCGAGCCCTGTTAATAATAGCCAAATTTTAATTGGCATAAAAACTAATTCTGTATTCAGAAATTTAATTCCATATGAAATCCCCACTCCTGCAAATACGGAAGCTAAAACAAACACAATCAGAGACAGTCTTGATTTACGCACGACAACATCCCTAAATCTAGCAATTTCTCCTGCCGCCAGAAGCTTCGCGAAAACTGGCTGATATGAGAAAGTTGGCGCCATAGAGAATGATACGATCATTTGAAAAATACGGAGCGAGAATAGATACGTCGCAACAATAGTCGCACTATAGTAAAACGGAATCAAAATGGCACTAAACTGCATAACACCATTAATACATAATTGACTTACAAACCCCTTAACTAACGGCTCTTTCGCCCAAGAAATACACTGAGAATCTATCCTCCAATCAACGCCAGATATCCCCAGACCCTTTAACTCGAGTGATGCAAAATAACGAAAAAGCAATAAATTCACCACAGTTACTGCCTGAACAATACATGCTAAAATGAATATATCAGCGCCAAAACATAGCGAAAGGCTGCCGAGGGCAACAGATAGCAGCGCGCCGCCAACATTAATCCGATTTACAAGCGATACATGGCCTAAGCCTTGTAACAGCGAATCATACTTCGAATTCGCATTAACAAAGAAATTACCAAAAAGAAAAACGACAAAAGCGAAGCACACTCGAGAAACATTCGTAGCATCATTGTTTAACTCTTGAAGTGCAAAATAACCAGTCGCCGATGAAACCAAAAGACTAAGCAGTGCAATCAATATGAATAGAGACGAAAACGTAGAACACAAAGTTCTAAGCAACTCCTTAGTCTCAGCTTCGCTTTCAACTTGAACCGTTTGCTGGCCTGGCTTAATCGGAATGAGTTCACGGGCGCCTCCAACTGCCATGGAAACCATCCTAGAAAACGTCATTTTTGAGCGCTGACAAAGTATAGCCCCCAAGAATGTAGTTGAAGCAAACAAATACCACGATGCAATCTCAGTCAGAGAAAAGCGGCTAATAAGCAGTGGCGTGAGTAAAAGCACCCGCAAAACTTGCGCCCCTTGCCCTGCCCATGCCGTAGCAGTAGGCGAGTCCCACCCCCACCAAAACAGCTGCTTGAGGCGTTGCTTAATCACATTTAACATTGAATATTTTTACGTTATGAAGTTATGAAACGCTTTATGGCTAAAACGATGATTTCGCCTTCTGCCACTTGTAGAATTGTTCCTTTAGCCACCCAAAGGGCACCCGGTAGTTTGTTCCTTTAGCTGCCCTAAAGGCACCCGCCTCAGTCTCCCTTTCGGGGCCAGTTCGGCAGACCTCGCAGACCATCTACGCGCTGCTCGCACTACGTCACTCACCCTTCACTACGTTCCGGGCAAATCGTTCCGATTTACCATCTTCGTGCTTCTCGCACTACGTCAGTGACACCATCCCAGGCGGCTTCGCCGAGTGGAGAATAGTGAGTCGTGAGTAGTGAATGACTAGAACGACAATTGCTCGCTCCTCCATTTCACGAACTGCTCGACGCCTTGTTTAAAAGTAATCGACGGCTTGTAGCCAAATAGCTTATTAGCTTTAGAAACATCTGCCCACGTCTGGGGCACGTCACCTGGTTGCTCCGACTGGCGATCAATGATGGCAGATTTACCTACAACTTCCTCAATCGTTTTAATCATCTCTGAAAGTGTGACGGTCTGGTCGTTGCCGAGATTGATGACTTCGTAATTCGAGCCTTCATAATGGAGAGATCCAAGGATGCCTTCCACGATGTCTTCAATAAAGGTGTAGTCACGGCGCGTGGAACCGTCTCCGAAGACTGGGATCGGTTCGCCCGCTTCGATTAGGCGGACAAATTTATTAATCGCCAAATCAGGGCGTTGACGTGGGCCATAGACCGTGAAGAAACGGAGGCCAAGGAAACGAATACCATACAGGTGACTGTAAACGTGCCCAAGCAGTTCACAGCTTACCTTAGTGCTTGCATAGGGACTGATTGGCCCAGAGACATCGTGTTTTTCAGTCCAAGGGACATTCGGATTTACGCCATACACTGATGACGACGACGCGAAGACGAATTGCTTGATGCCTTCGTCCTTGGCGAATTCGAGTAGGTTTTGAGTGGCAATCACATTTGCGCGCTGGTAGCCGACCGGGTCTTCTATCGAGGGGCGCACTCCAGCCTTGGCGGCTAAATGAATGATGGCATCAATTGGCTCCTTACCAACCATGAATTTGAGCTTCTGATACGCTTCTGCGTCGGCAAGATCCGCTTCAAGAAGCTCAAAACCTGAGTGATCTGCATGCACGGCGATATTTGCCGCTTTCAGCGCGCGATCGTAAAATGGATCGAAGTTATCAAGGCCGATAACGTGATGTCCGTCGGCCAATAGACGATCAAGGGTGTGTGAGCCGATGAATCCGGCGCAACCTGTTAGGAGTATTTTCATAAAACTCTGTTAATTTTTGTTTATCGAGAAGTTCGCTGGTTCAAGTTAGCTAGTATACTAGATCTTCGGTTCTGAAAGAGACCTTAATGCAGAGTTTGGGGGCTGCAATAAGTGTCCATCTACTACGTTCTGCGTGCCGCTTCTAGCTGTAATAGCTTGCTTGATGCAACAAGTAGAGCAAGGAAGGCCATCCAGAAAGCGGGGCTGTTAAAGATAAAATCAAGGAAGGCGTGGCTCATACTCGTGGCGAAGCCAACGGACATGAAAAAAGCTGCAAAACTGAAAATACGGAAAGCGGAGAAAAGGATCCAAAGAAGTGTCAGCAGCACCAACCCGCTGCCTACAGCCCCATATTCGGCGATGAACTGGACGATATCATTGTGCGCGTAGCGATACATCCGGCGGCCTTGCCATCCCTTTTTCTTGTGATAATAACTATAATAAATCTCTGGGTAATTACGCTGATACATGGGGAATATGTAGCGGAAAGAACCCCCACCCCAGCCCAGCGCTAGACGGTCCTGTGTCATCTCCCAGGTGGCCTGCGTGGAAATAGTTCGGACGTCCTGATCGGCCGTATCGATGGTTTCTCCAATATCGCCGAAGCGCTCTTCAATCGCGTCAAAATCGATGTAAGAAACGGCAAGGGAGGCGCCTAGGCCGAGAATGACCACGGGGATAATACTAAGCCAAAAGCTTCGTAAATGGAAAATGCTTTGCAGTCCAAAGATGGCCAGTAAGACCAGAAAAGAGACGGTGAGGATCCCACCAAAAAGGATCCCGCCCCGTGAGAGAGCGAGCCCAATGGAGGCGGCGGTTATGGCGAAAATAACAAAGCAAAGAAAGTGCGGTCCCCCACTCCTAGAAAATTCGCGGGTTCGC
>Ga0209830_10002242_pt1 | contig 15742 bp, 11 predicted proteins | sample ArcticOcean_MG_C_12_FD_187439 | JGI IMG/M metagenome (GOLD analysis project Ga0209830, IMG submission 187439) | Marine microbial communities from western Arctic Ocean - ArcticOcean_MG_CB8_130 (SPAdes) (version 2) | ecosystem: Environmental > Aquatic > Marine > Oceanic | place: Arctic Ocean...
TTAAATCAAATACTTCGTTTCTTAGTTTAGCGAAATTTCCCCACCAATTAATTTGAATAATGCTTAAGTAATTTTCTAACTGAGCATTACTTAAAATATTATCACCATTTACATGATTTTTCATTGCAATTAAAGCTGCTTTTAAATCATTAGTATCTCCATCAATTTTTGGACAAGTACCCCAAACAGGTTTATTACTTTCTATTAAAGGTGAGTTATCACTAAATTCAGTTGGTTCTGAACTAATATTTGTAACGCACCAAGTGCTTAAATCTTGATTGAAAGCGGATGCAGTCCTAAACATACCGCTCATATTAGTCACATTACTCACATTCCAATTTCCAATCGATACGTTAAAAGAGTTAGCATTTCCAAACATATACTTCATATCAGTCACACTACTCAGATTCCAAGCACTTATATCTGCATTGAATGACTGTGCATTATAAAACATAGATCTCATATTAGTAACATTGCTCACATTCCAAGAACCAATATCTTGATTAAATGAAGTAGATGCAAACATAGCAGACATATTAGTAACACTACTCACGTCCCAAGAACCAATGTCTTGATTAAAAGATGATGCACCCCAAAACATAGACACCATATCAGTAACACTACTCACGTTCCAAGAACCAATGTCTTGATTAAATGAGGTTGCGGGAGCAAACATCTCCAGCATATAGGTCACATTACTCACGTCCCAAGCACCAATGTCTTGATTAAATGAGTGTGCAAAACTAAACATAGTGCTCATATCAGTCACACTACTCACATCCCAATTTGAAATATCATCATTGAAAGTAGTTTTATCTCTAAATAATGCTGACATATTAGTTACCTGACTTACATCCCAAGTAGAAATATTACCATAGGTAGTTGTTGCTGCAGCCAAGTCTGAAACCCAAAGATCTACTGCTGTCTGAATATTAGCATCTGTAATTGCTGTAAGGGTACAAGTACCCCAAACGGGTTTATTACTTTCAGACAATGGTGAATCAGCGCTAAATTCAGATGGTTCTGAAACAATATTTGTAACACACCAAGTTGATATATCTTGATTAAATGAGTCTGCATCATAAAACATATTGTTCATATTAGTAACATTACTCACATCCCAAGCACCAATGTCTTGATTAAAGGCTATTGCATCAGCAAACATATACTTCATATCAATTACACTACTCACATCCCAATTTGAAATATCATCATTGAAAGTAATTTTATCTCTAAATAATGCTGACATATCAGTTACCTGACTCACATTCCAAGTAGAGATATCTCCATAGGTATTTGTTGCTGCAGCCGGGTCGGAAACCCAATCGTTTACTGCTGTTTGAATATTAGCATCTGTAATTGCTGTAAGGGTACAAGTACCCCAAACAGGTTTATTACTTTCTATTAAAGGTGAGTTATCACTAAAATCAGTTGGTTCTGAACTAATATTTGTAACGCACCAAGCTGCTATATCTTGATTAAAAGCGGATGCAGCCCTAAACATACTTTCCATAGTAGTCACACTGCTCACATCCCAGCCACCAATGTCTTGATTAAATGAGGTTGCATTATAAAACATTAGCCCCATATTAGTAACACTACTCACATCCCAAGAACCAATGTCTCCATTAAATGCTCTTGCATAAACAAACATCTGAGACATAGTATAGACACTACTCACATCCCAATCTCCAATATCTTGGCTAAATGATGTTGCCATGCTAAACATCTCAGACATAGTATAGACACTACTCACATCCCAAAAACTAATATCTTGGTTAAAAGCAGCAGCCATATAAAACATAGTCTCCATATTAGTTACACTACTCACATCCCAAGAAGATATATCTCCATCAAATGAAGTTGCGTCCCTAAACATACTAAACATATTAGTAACACTACTCACACCCCAATCGCCTATATCTTTATTAAACGCTGCGCTTCCCCTAAACATAAGGCTCATATCAGTAACACTACTCACGTCCCAAGCACCAATATCTTGGTTAAATGAGGTTGCATATAAAAACATAAGCTTCATACCAACAACACTACTCACATCCCAACCACCAATGTCTTGATTAAAAGCATTAGCATTCCAAAACATACGCTCCATATTAAAAACATTACTCACATTCCAATTTGAAATATCATCATTGAAAGTTGTTTTACCATTAAATAACCCGCCCATATCAGTTACCTGACTTACATCCCAAGTAGAAATAACTCCATAAGTAGTTGTTGCTGCAGCCGGGTCTGAAACCCAAAGGTCTACTGCTGTTTGAATATTAGCATTTGTAATTGGGGTTAGACTGTTTGGACAAGTATCCCAAACAGGTTTATTACTTTCAGACAATGGTGAATTATAACTATAAGAACTCGGTTCTGAAATAATATTTGTAACACACCAACTTGATATATCTTGGTTAAATGCGGATGCTTCAAAAAACATATCGTCCATATTAGTAACACTGCTCACATCCCAAGAAGATATATCACCATCAAATGCGGTTGCATCCCTAAACATGCTTATCATGCTGGTAACACTACTTACGTTCCAAGAATTAAGTGGTTGGTTAAATGAGGTTGCTTGATAAAACATATACCACATATTTCTAACACTGCTCACATCCCAAGAACCAATGTCTTGATTAAATGAGGTTGCTCTATAAAACATCGAACTCATAATAGTCACATTTCTTACATCCCAACCACCAATATCTTGATTAAATGCTGAAGCAAGGTAAAACATAAGCTCCATATTAGTAACACTACTCACATCCCAACCACCAATATCTTGATTAAATGCGTATGCAGCGACAAACATATAAGACATATCTGTAACACTGCTCACATCCCAACCACCAATGTCTTGATTGAAAGAAATGGCATCCCAAAACATACCCCCCATATTAGTAACACTACTCACATCCCAATTTGAAATATCATCATTGAAAGTAGTTTTATCTTTAAATAAATCTGACATATCAGTTACCTGACTTACATCCCAAGTAGAAATAGCGCCATAGGTAGTTGTTGCTGCAGCCGGGTCGGAAACCCAATCGTTTACTGCTGTTTGAATATTAGCATCTGTAATTGAGGTTTGAGTATATCCAAATATTGAAATGAATACTAGTAAAAAAGTAATTTTCTTCACAATAGTTTTTTTCCAAAAGTAATAAAAAAATAACTATGTACAATAGCCGCATTGCTTTCCAACTTTATCCATAAATGGTTTGTGTATCTAAAGAATAAGACTGATGAAGGAATCCATGCCCTCTAAATTTCAAAATCTTCTGGAGCATTCGTTAAAGGATATGGAGAAAAAAAATAATTATTAGTATCCCGCAGGTCTTTATTATAGCGTTCGTAACCATATATTTTTATAAGTTTCTTTTGAAACATCCATATTAGCGTTCTATGTGCCTCTGTTTCTTCGGGTGTATTTGTTGCTTGTCTATGTATTATTATTTTAGTGCCTTCCTCTTGATGTTGCCAAAAGAAAACATACATGGTCTTGCTTGTCATTACTCCGTTGCTGTTTTTAAAAAACTGTAAATGTGGGTAACCTTTTTTTTCACCTCCACAACAATGCATTCAACTTGCATCCTCAAGAGCGGCTTCTTTTATAAAGCGGCTTAAAATCTTGTTCACTTAAAAGAAAGTCTATTGGTATACAATTACAATTTTAACACGCTGTGTCCTGTAAATTTAAAACACTACACATCAATATACCACTGCAGCAACAGTAGTTTATAGCAAATAACTTATTTACCCCTAAATAGTAATTTCCGGAATTTTAAACATCCTAAAACTTAAATTCAGAACGAAGTATGGCTTTGCATATAAAGTAACTTCTTTATTCTTTTAATTTTTAACACTTTAGAGGTGTTTAAGCTGTTGCGTATTATTTACTTTCAATTAAAATAAAATAGCAGCAACAGCGACTCTTTTTAAACTTAAAGAGGCGTCGCCAAATACCAGAATATTCACTCCTATGTGCAGCTACTTCCTAATATTTATAAAGCTTTCTTTTGTCCGCTCTAAAGTATTTAGAGCATCTAATTCAAGATCTGTAAATATACCGTTCCCGGTATTTGATCTTCATGAGTTTTTCTTTCTCTCTATAAATATTTGCCAATTGTATTCTAAAGAGAATTAAATTAAGATATGTGTCACAGGCGTTCTTAATCTTTCAATTCCTTTTTACCTCCATAAATCTGCTGTGAAAATAGCCGTACCTCAAAAGCAAAAAAACAAGCTCTTAGAAATTAATTAGCCCAAAGATTGTGTCCGCGTTTTAATAAAAAGAACAAATGTATCCTTCGAAATATCATACACTATTATAAACACTCGAAGCTAATAAAAAAAACTTCTTTTAAGCCACATACCTTCCAAAAAAGTACGGATAAAAAAAAGAGAATACCCTTAGATATTCTCTTTTTTTATACTTCCTATAAAAGACTACAGCACTATTTCATCACAAAGTCTTCCATAAATTTTGTTGTGTAATTTCCTGAAATATAATCGGGGTGATCCATCAGTTGCCTGTGGAAAGGAATCGTTGTTTTTACACCCTCTATTACAAATTCATCTAAAGCGCGCTTCATCTTGTTAATCGCTTCTTCTCTAGTTTGCGCAGTAGTAATTAACTTCGCAATCATAGAATCGTAATTTGGTGGAATCATATATCCTGCATATACATGCGTATCAATTCTAATTCCGTGACCTCCTGGTGCATGAAAAGTGGTTATTTTTCCTGGAGCCGGTCTAAAGTTAGCATATGGATCTTCTGCGTTTATTCTACATTCTATGGCGTGCATTTTCGGGTAGTAATTCTTCCCAGAAATTGGAACCCCAGCAGCCACTGCAATTTGTTCTCTAATTAAATCATAATTTACAACCTCCTCTGTAATTGGATGTTCTACTTGAATACGTGTATTCATCTCCATAAAGAAGAAGTTTCGATGCTTGTCTACCAAAAATTCTACCGTTCCTGCACCTTCATATTTTATGTATTTCGCAGCTAAAACAGCAGCATCTCCCATTTTTTCTCTCAACTCATCTGTCATGAATGGAGAAGGGGTTTCTTCTGTTAACTTTTGATGCCGCCTTTGCACAGAACAATCTCTTTCCGATAAATGACATGCATTTCCAAAAGAATCTCCAATAATCTGAATTTCTATATGTCTTGGCTCTTCAATGAGCTTCTCCATATACATATCATCATTCCCAAAAGCCGCTTTTGATTCTTGTCTTGCAGAATCCCAAGCATCTTTTAAGTCCTCTGCTTTCCATACAGCGCGCATTCCTTTACCACCACCACCAGCAGAAGCTTTTAACATGACAGGATATCCAGTTTCTAAAGCAACTTTTTCGCAATCATTGAAGTCTATAATTACGCCTTCACTCCCGGGAACACAAGGCACACCTGCAGCTTTCATGGTTGATTTTGCATTTGCTTTATCCCCCATTTGATCAATCATCTCACCCGTAGCTCCAATAAACTTAATGTGATGCTCATCACATAGTTTAGAAAATTTTGCGTTTTCTGATAAAAACCCATACCCTGGATGAATGGCATCTGCATTTGTAATTTCTGCCGCAGAAATAATATTAGACATCTTTAAGTAAGACTCTGAACTTTGCGGAGGGCCAATACAAACTGCTTCATCTGCAAACCGAACGTGCAAACTTTCTGCATCTGCTGTAGAATAAACAGCCACCGTTTTAATACCCATTTCTCTACAGGTTCTAATAACGCGCAGCGCTATTTCACCTCTATTGGCAATCAATATTTTTTTAAACATACCTATAAAAGATTATGAATTGTGAACTACGCATTTTTAATTTCGTACTTCACAATTATTAAGATGGATCTACCAAAAATAAGGGTTGGTCAAATTCTACTGGAGAAGAATCATCCACTAAAACTTTAACAATTTTACCTGAAACTTCAGATTCTATCTCGTTAAATAATTTCATCGCTTCAATAACACATACCGTATCTCCAATTTTTACCTCTGTACCTACCTCTGCAAAATTAGGTTTGTCAGGAGATGGTTTTCTGTAAAACGTACCTATGATTGGCGACTTGACCGTAATAAATCTTGAATCTTCCACCTCAGAAGTCACTGCTGCAACCGCACCTGGAACCGCAGCAATTGGTGCCGCTGTTTGTGAAACTCCTTGCATTGGTGGAGCTTGAACAATTGTTGTTTCTGTTGTTCCTGAACCTGTTTTGATAGTAATTTTCACATCTTTTATTTCTAACTTTACCTCGCTAGCGCCAGATTTAGCTACAAATTTTATAAGATTTTGAATTTCTTTAATATCCATTTTTCTTATTGTTTAATTGTTATATTTATGAATTATATCCCCATTTTACATAAGCAGCTCCCCATGTGAAACCACCCCCAAATGCAGCAAAAATTAAATTATCTCCTTTTTTTAATTGCGTTTCATAATCTGCAAGTAACAGTGGCAATGTAGCGGACGTAGTATTTCCGTATCTATGAATGTTCATCATTACTTTTTCGGGCGAAACCCCTACTCTTTTTGCAGTTGCCTCTATGATTCTTTTGTTTGCTTGATGCGCAACCAACCATTGTATGTCTGGCTCTGTTAAGTTATTTCGAGACAACATTTTCTCAGCAACATCTGCCATGTTTGAAACGGCATACTTAAAAACAGTCTTTCCTTCTTGATATACAAAGTGTTTCTTATCAGCGACCGTTTCCTTAGTCGTGGGCATAATAGAACCTCCCGCTTCGATTCTTAGAAAGTCTCTTCCAACACCGTCGCTTCTTAGATATTCGTCCTGTACTCCCAACCCTTCATAATTTGGCTCGAATAAAGCGGCTCCTGCACCGTCACCAAAAATAATACACGTTGCTCTGTCTGAATAATCTATGATAGAAGACATTTTATCTGCACCAATTAACAGTACTTTTTTATATCTCCCAGAGGCGATGTAAGCAGCGGCTGTAGACATGCCGTATAGAAAACTAGAACATGCGGCCTGCAAATCGTACCCAAAAGCATTTATAGCGCCAATCTCTGTAGCTACATAAGCAGCCGTAGAGGCTATTGGTAAGTCTGGTGTAGCTGTAGCAACAATTACAAGGTCTATTTCTTTAGGATCTATATTTCCCTTTCTAAGTAAGTCCTCAGAAGCTTTGATGGCCATATAAGAGGTGCCTAACCCCTCTCCTTTTAAGATTCTTCGTTCCTTAATCCCGGTTCTAGAAGTAATCCATTCGTCATTTGTTTCTACATAAGATTCTAACTCCTTATTTGTTAAAACATATTCAGGAACATATTTCCCAACTGCGGATATTGCTGCAGTGATTTTTGTCATAATAGTAGTTTATTATCCCAAGCTTAAGGGATCTCAAAGAAATGAAATTTATTTCAATTTTTGGCCTAAAAGTTATCAAAAACGAAGAAATTTCGCGTAAAAACACAAAAAAACCCTCGAAATCAAGGGTTTTTTGTACGAAATAAAAATTGTTTATACCTCTGCAGTTGCAGATTCTAATACTATTTGGCCTCTGTAATAAAGTTTACCTTCATGCCAGTGTGCTCTGTGATATAAGTGTGCTTCACCCGTTGTTGGATCCGTAGCAATCTGTTGATCAGATGCCTTGTAATGTGTTCTCCTTTTATCTCTTCTTGTTTTGGATATTTTTCTCTTAGGATGTGCCATTTTATGTCTTTTTTTCTGTTATTAAATTCTTTAATTTATCCCACCTTGGGTCTGTTATTTCAACAGTTTTCTCTTCTTCTGTTTCTAATTCTTCTGCCGCATTTAGCTCTTCGGAATTCTCATCATCCAAAATTACGTCTGGATGTATTCTTTTTGTTGGAACTCCTAACACAATCATTTCATAAATAAACTGTGCAACACTAAATTGATATACTTCATGTGGTAGCACTAAAATCTCTTCATTTTCATCGCTATATTCTGGCCCAAACTTCACAACTAAGGGTAAAGTTGTTGTAATCTCTAGGTCAAAATATTCGTTTGTAAGGTCACAAGGAACATGTACAGTTCCTTTTGCCATGAAATTAAGCTCAAACAATGTGCTTTTTTTCACAAATTCTAACGTGACTTTTACAGAAGATTTTTCAAACTCACTGTAGTTATATATCTCAAAGAACGTATTATCAATACTATACTCAAACAAATGCTTTCCCTCTTTTAATCCTACAAACGGTATGTCGAATTGTTTCAAGTCTTTCATTATCAAACATCATTTAAGCGTGCAAAGATATAAAAAATTGTTTTTATACACTCTTTTCTTTTAAAAAAAGAATATTATTTTTAACGCTTTACTAAAAGAGGGTTTTTAGTCAGTTCTTTGTATTCTTTTCTTGTTTTATAAATTTGAATCGCAGCAAACAAAGCTTCTTTAAAGGAAGCAGGATTTGCCGTGTTTTTCCCTGCGATATCAAAACCAGTTCCATGGTCTGGAGAAGTTCTAATTTCACTCAGTCCTGCTGTAAAATTAACACCGTCTCCAAAAGATAAGGCCTTAAAAGGTGCTAATCCTTGGTCATGGTAGGTTGCTAAAACGCCATCAAACTGCTTGTACGTTTCCGAACCAAAAAACCCATCTGCTGCATAGGGGCCAAAAACCAATGTGCCAGTTTCGGCAATGGCAGCAATTGTTGGTTTTATAATTTCATCATCCTCTTTGCCAATTACTCCCTTGTCTCCACAATGCGGATTCAAAGCCAAAACAGCAATCTTCGGTTTCGAAATACCAAAATCAGCTTTCAAAGCGGCATGCATGGTACTTACTTTTTCTGTAATAAGTGCTGGCGTAATAGCCTCAGAAACTTTAGAAATTGGAATGTGTCCTGTAATCAAACCAATTCTTAATTGATCGGTCATTAGAATCATTAAACCATTGCCTTCCAAGTTTGCTTCTAAATATTCTGTATGACCAGGAAAGTTAAAACTTTCTGACTGAATAGTCTCCTTATTAATCGGTGCCGTTAGCAAAACATCTATCGTATTTTCCTTCAAGTGTTTTACCGCTTCTTCTAAAGATTTTGCGGCATACGTACCAGAAAGTTTCGTTGCTTTTCCTAGTGCAACTGCGACCTCTTCTTTCCAAATATTTAAAACATTTATTTTTGAGTGCTGTACTTGGCCTATTTCTGCAATTCCATGCAAAGGCACTTCTATCTCCAGTGCATTTTTGTGGTATGAAATTACTTTTGTCCCGCCAAAGAGCACAGGAGTGCAAAAATCTAACATCCTCTTATCTTCAAATGTTTTCAAAATAACCTCTATTCCTATTCCATTTAAATCTCCAATCGAAATTCCAACAATAATTTTATCAGTTTTATCAGCCATAATTCCTGTAAAGTTCTTAATTTTGTTCTGCTACAAAAGTAACTAAAATTTAAAGATATGTTTACGGGAATTATTGAAACACTTGGTGAAATTACAAACCTAGTTAAAGAGCAGGAAAATCTTCATATTACAGTGAAAAGTACCATTGCAAATGAGCTAAAAGTTGACCAGAGTGTTGCCCATAATGGCGTTTGTTTAACGGTTGTTAAAATTCAAGATGACACCTATACTGTAACGGCAATAAAAGAAACTTTAAGCAAAACAAATATTGGTCATTTGGTGCTTTCACAACAGGTAAATTTAGAACGTGGTATGAAGCTTGGAGATCGCTTGGACGGTCATATTGTACAAGGTCATGTTGATGAAACGGGTATTTGCACACATATTGAAAATCAAAGTGGAAGTACTGTTTTTAGCTTTACCTATCATTCAGCACAAAATAACATTACCATAGAAAAAGGTTCTATTACCGTAAATGGTGTAAGTTTAACTGTAATTAACTCTACAGACCGCTCTTTTAGCGTAGCCATTATCCCATATACAAAAGCCAACACTTCTTTTAAAAGTTTGGCAGTAAACGATGCCGTCAATTTAGAATTTGATGTGATCGGAAAATATGTGAGCAGATTGACGCAAACTAAATAATGTTCCCTGAAGCCGCGCCTTTCTAATCCGATTTTATCTTTTATAAACTTTCTTTAAGACCACACCTTTTTTGGAATAAATTCGAACGATATATAGCCCAGTAGCAAGATTATGCATTTTTATGGTCTTAAAACCAGCATGCAGTACTTGGATTTTTTTACCTAAAATCGAATATATTTCAACTTTAGAAATCATGCTATCTTTAGAATCAACTGTTAAAATATTTGTTACTGGGTTTGGGTATACGAAGATCTCTAATTCCATGCTATCCTCAAACACTTGCAACACGGATGAGTTTATGATGGTATAGGTTGTAGGCTCTAACGTAGCAAGTGTTCCATTTGAAGGAATTCCTGGAGTTACTACAATAGTTTCATTATCATCTTCAATAGTATCGCCTACTGATGTTATCGTTAAAGCTCCTGAAATCTCACCTGCAACAATTGTAATATTGGGGGCATTTCCTATCAACAAGACACTCTCTTTTGGTACATTTACAAAATCAGTCCCCCGTTGGTCTGCATCTACTCCTATTGCAATGTATAAATTATTCATTTCATCTGCAATTATGGATGCAATGCCCATATGGTAGTCATGCACAGCTGCATCCTGATCATACAATGTTTTATAGAGGTTTACGGCTCCATTCGCCAGCGTATATTCTTTTATTTGTGTATTTCGATCTTGCAAATCCATGCCCGCAGTGGCCACTAATAAATTTCCGCTTGCATTAATTCTAATGGCGCGACTCCCAGCACCAATCCCAAGATCGGACTTCATGGAAGTGGCTTGCGTCCATTTCATAATACTCTGATTTTGGCCAGCAACATATACATTACCATCTAAATCTACCGTTATAGAATTCGGAAAATGAAAATTATCATCTTGAAAAAGAACTCCGGCTATCGTATTATCCGGAGTTGCCCTCCAAACTTTTGGACTATATCTAGCAATTGTGTATATATTAAGCGCAGCATCCACATGCATACTTATTGCTCCAGAGTCCATACCAAGAGAAACCTCCGCAATAAAAACACCTTGACTATCATATTTTTTTACAATACCCTCGCTACATAACACGTAGATATCTCCCAAAGTATCAATATGAATATCCGTAGGACTTTGCACCCCAGTGATCTGCGTTTCTGCATTGCCTGTAGCCCTCTCTATTTTCTGAATTCTATTATTGCTATAATCAGCGATGTACAAATTACCCTCCGCATCCAATGCCAAACCTTCAGGCTGATTTAATTGATTGGCTGCATCTCCCAAACCATTACCACCATAATATAGATTTGCTTTTCCTTTAGTAGCAAAAGTAAGTGTATAATCTTCACCTACGGTAGCCGTACCTGTCATATTTAATGGAACTGTAGTTGTTTTTGCATGCACTTCACTTAACGTTGCCGTTATAATGGTTACACCACCATCTTCTTGAATTTCAGACCCGTCAAAAACAATACTAACTGCTGGTGCATCATCTGTGTCTAAAATAGTTATGGTAAATTCATTGGACAGTATATTAATGCCATCACTCACTTCCACTGCAATGACATATGTCATTTTCGTTTCAAAATCAGGTAACTCCTTAAAGGATAAGGTCCTATTTTCTAGCATAAAAGCATCCGCATCTACTCCAGAAAGCGTAAAAGATAAAGTAGTCAAATCGTAACCTGGATATAAAACAGCAATATTTCCAACTAGCGCGGTATTTTCAAGTATATCTATAGCGGTATTGTAACGCCCTGTGCTTTCTTCATAAAAGCCTAATTTTACTGGTTTGTATGCATATTGATAAGGCACTTCATCTGCTGTTAGTGTAAAAGGTGTTGAAGCTTCTAAGTCAAACTGGTATCCCGATAAATCTGCAATCATAAGACCTGTATTCCCATTAAAATCGTAATATGTATTTAATCGCATTTGATTTTCTTGCGGTGGTGTTTCGAAAAGAGATTGTATGTCCTCCTGCGCCAAACCAGCGTACTGGGTTGTGTGTGCCCAAAATGTTATGTCATCAATATATCCTTTAAAGGAGGAAGCTGCTCCCTGAAAACCACCGACATACAGGGGTAAAATATTTTCATTATCACTAATAGGAACATACATTGTATTCCCTCCATTTTGAAAAGTTTGTGGTTGGCCATTTATATATGCTCTTAAAATACCAAGTCCAGGACTGTCGTAATGAATTTTCATGAATACATGATACCACGTATTAGGAGGTGCAACTCCGAAATCTGCTCTGTTGTATCCCTCACTCGTAGTAGTGCCATCTCCCGAAAATTGAAAATTTTCTGAGTCTTTGTTATAGGAAATAAGAAAATCACAATCATTTGGAATAAAATTTTGGTACATCGAAAGAATAGAACCACTATCTTCGGGTTTCACCCAAAAACCAATAGTTCTATAATAATTTGTACTGATACTCTGTTGAATTGCCGAATTCTCAAGTGTGAAAAATAAACTACCATCTAAATACACACTTTTATTCGTTTTATAAACAACATCATCTAAAATTACTTTTCGAATCAACCTTATTTTGTGTGCATATTGTTTCCCTTCTCCTCTAGAAGTGCCAGAACCAAAATGAATTTGACGTGCATATTGATTGCTATCGCTATTTTGAAGAGATGTCCAATACCAACCAAGTGATAGGTTTAAAACTTCATTTCCAATATCTCTTTTAAAATAAAATAGCTGCTGAGCTTCCAATAGATTTGGCATGTACCAACCTCTTTTCCCTCCAGTGCTCTTCATGTAAAATGCTGTATTGTACGCATTACATCCGTCTGACATATTTCTAGTATTTACATCACCCGAACCAAAATCATTGGAAGAATCGAAATTTATGTGACAACCCAAATTTCTAGAAACTTCATCCTCTAAACCTGCTTCTAAATAACGCCAGTCATCTTCCCAATTTCCTTTATCATAGAAAACAACACCTCCAGAAGGACCCAAATCTCCAATTTGATAAACAGCTCCTTGTCCATAAACAGATCCCGTAATAAGGAAGATACCAAAAGTAATTAAAAAATAAAGTTTATAATTTTTCATAAGTCAAATTAATTTTTAATCAAAACTAAACAAAAAGATCATTAAATAATAGGTGTATTTATTTACACCTATTATTTTAAACAAAATACTGTAACTTTATAAAAATTATTTTTCTAAAATGAACGTATTTTTCATATCGCTTTTCATCGCATTCACTGCCTTTAAAAGCTCGTATCAAAACCAACAATTAATACTACCTGAAACCGTTTTTAATTGGTGCTTCGATACAAAAAACAGCACCCTGTATCTATTCAGTAATACTCATGTCTATGAAACGCCTCTTAGTGATTTTTCTAAAATCAAAAAGACAGCACTCAAAACAAGCTCCTACATTTTAAAAAACTTCACCCCTATAAGAGCAAAAAATAAATTTTATTTTGTTAGCAATACGGGGGGTACTGTATTACAAATGGAAAAAGATCAAATTTTCCAGATTGACAACTCTTACGCACATAACTTGCAACATGCTAGTACCATTTTTAACTATAAAAATAAAATTTACAGGTATGGAGGCTATGGTTTTTTTAGCGTTCGCGATTTCCTGTTAGAGTATGATTTCACGACCAATGAATGGGAAACTATATCAACTACCTCTGATATCCGACCCACCGGGAGATTCTCAAATGCCCATTTTTTAGATGAGGACATACTCTATATTGCTGCGGGAACCACTGTAAATAAAAAAAACAGAAATAAGCGAAGAGAACTTCAAGACCTCTGGGCCTTTTCATTTTTAAACAAAACTTGGACTAAAAAGGGGGACTCGCAATATCTGAGGCAATATAACAACAATAGCTTTCTTTTAGATGCTCAATTAACCACCTTATACAATCAGAAAATATACACCTTAAATGTACCCAAACAAGAAATTAATGAATACCAAATTAATAACACCTCTTCCCGTTTAAACCCTAAATTTCGGCCCTTCTCATTTAAAAACTCCTTGTATTTCGTAATCACAAGGAGTACGAAAGAACGGCTACTGATCTCTAGAACAAAAGAAGAGTTCTTAGGGCAACCCTTAGCCAACATAGCTTTAAAAAAGAAAGTAAACTATATTTTCTGGGGGCCACTTTTAGCACTCTTTATAATCATTATATATATACTACAAATAAAAATATCCAAATACAAAAACAATCTGTTTCTGAATGAAAAGAGAATCAAATTTAGAAATAAAGTTGTTGAACTTACGCCTAACGAATACAACATCCTAAAACTATTTGTGCAGTCTCCTTTGGGGGTAGAAAACAACATCATACAAGAGCGTATCAATCAACCTCAATATGACAGATCGCACAGTGTACGACTGAAAAATAATTTGATAGAAAGTCTAAATACAAAATTTCAAATTATTTTTGAAAAGTTTGACACAAAATTTATTCATAAAGAAGCGAGTAGTTTTGATAAACGATTCAAAAAATACAGACTTAAATTAGGTTCTATTTCATTAATAGCAGAGGAATCGTAGTTTGTGTATTCGTAAAGTCAAATATGCACTGTCTTTAAATATTTTTCTACAGCTATTGAATCATCTTACCCAAGAAAATTAATTTTATTATTTAAAAAATCGAAAAAAGCTGATTTCTAACAAGCCTAATTAAGTTGCTTTAATTCTTTACAAATAATTGTTACCTATACCAAAGCGTGCATTCGTTTTAAATAAATAGTAATAAATTTTACAAACTTCTAACAGTGAAAAAGGGAAAGAATTTACTTAAGATTAAAAACAATCTTGAAAGGAGTAAATCTTGAATCTGCTACGTATTTTACCGGTTTGATTCCACTTGTGCCTCTTGTTTAGCAATTAATATTTGTAGGTTTACCGCTAACAAAAAATACAAATAATGAAAAATTTAATTTACTTAGTACTGTTTGTAAGTACGATTGCACATTCTCAAAACGCCTTTAAAGAGTTTCAATTTGAAGCTAAAAGAGGCACTGAAACCGCAATTTTGGCGTTAACAGACGAAATGTGGGGCAATGCGGAATTCAAATCAGGAGGAATTAATATTGAGTCCTTTGACATTGGTAATATGAAGTCTACGCACAGAATTGTAATTTATGGAGATCCTGCAAATTGGGGAAGAAAAGATTCCATTTCTAACAAAGACAAATGGATGGTCTTTAAAGAAAGAATGAACAATCATATTGAAGCATGGACACATAGTTCTTCTGGAAATATCCTAAGCTGGGCTGGTGATAATGAAGAACACACGTATGTTCAGATTTATGAATTTAAAACAAGTGACCCAACTGCTTTTAAAGTAGCACATGATGAAATTGTGACAGAAATGTCTGCGTATACAGATGGAGAATTTGGTTTTGGAACCTACGAAATAGGAGGATTTCAAGGCGCTACTCACTGGGTAGCAGTCACTGCAAAAAGCTGGAGTGATTTAATTTTAACACAAAGAGCGATGAAGAAAATCACAAAACCTTGGAAAACATATTATAAAAATAGAGGCAATGTGGAGTTTATTAGAAATTATACTGCTGAAAATGTGAAACACTATTAATACTGATGAATAAAAAAAGCGCCCTTTAAGGGCGTTTTTTTTTATCCAAAATAATACAGCACGGCGCTAAACAACTATAATGATGTACATCACTTTTTTCTTTAACACATTCTAAACATCCGTGCAATTAAGTCCTAGTTTGTAGGCGTCTTTTTGATTC
>Ga0209830_10002244_pt1 | contig 15724 bp, 13 predicted proteins | sample ArcticOcean_MG_C_12_FD_187439 | JGI IMG/M metagenome (GOLD analysis project Ga0209830, IMG submission 187439) | Marine microbial communities from western Arctic Ocean - ArcticOcean_MG_CB8_130 (SPAdes) (version 2) | ecosystem: Environmental > Aquatic > Marine > Oceanic | place: Arctic Ocean...
GGCGGCGGCGGTGGTGGCGGCGGGCTCGGGCTCGGGCTCGGGGGCGGCGGGCTCGGGCTCGGGTGCGGCGGCATCGACGGGCCGTCGGGCGGCGGCGGCGGCGCGATCGCGACCGTGCGGCCGCGCACGGTCTCGGAGCGGTCGGCAACGGCAAACTGCGAGTTGCTGTTCTGCCCCCACGCCGCGTTGATCTTGGGCTCAAAGATTGGGTCCTGCACAATGTCAAACCACTTTTGCTCGTCGTGCTCAGCAGCCACGACCGTCACCACCCACTCCGTGACCTCGTCGCTCGTGTGGATGTGGTGCAAGTAGAAGGCCCACATGGTCAGCTCGGCCAGGGCCATGCGCAGAATGGCCTCGACGAGCGCCATGTCGCTGAGCTGACGCCGCGCACGAATTCGATGCCCCGGATCGAGGTCGCCATAGTGCGTCTCGATCAGCGTGAACTCGAGGGTCACCGCGTAGATTTGTCCGGGCGCCAGCGGCGGCGACGGTGGCTGTCGCGGCAACGGGTGCACCGGCGGCGGTGGCGGCGGCGGGCTCGGCGGCAACGGCGGCTTGACGGGCGGTTGTGGCGGCGGCCGCGACGGCGGCGAGGGCGGCGGCGGGGGGCGCGGAGGCGGCGGCGGCGGCGGCGGCGGCATCTTGGGCGGCGAGGGGGGCGGCGGCGGCTCGGCCGGCGGCGAGCGGTCGGGCCGGTCGGGATCGCGCGTCGCGTCCCATCCGGCGACGGCACCGGGGATGGCGATGAGCACGGCAAAGGCGCAGCAGCAGAGGCAGATCATTCGCCACGGCGTCTGCATGGGCTGTCGATCGAGGAGGGCCGCGTCGTTCTCGGTGACCTCTTCCTCCGAGTTGAGGTACCGCTCGTAGCCCTTTTGCCCTGTCAGGCTGGCATCGACAATCTCCGCGTCCCCGGAACCGCGTCCGGCCGTGGACGACTGCAACCGCATCGGACGAGCCGTTCCCGGTCCCATGTGAATCGAATCAAACGTCAACTGTATTCGCGACATCACGCGCGCTCCACCACCACCGCCACCGCCACCGCCACGCTCTCTACCCAGCCCCGGTGCGACACGCGTTTAATCTAAGATGCTCCAAGGACACCCGCTGTCCAGCGTCCGTCGCTACGCAAACACGTCGGCCTCGAGCATGTCCATGCTCTCGAGGACGCGGTCACGAACCGGCTCGAGCGTCTTGAGATCGATCGATGACACCGTCGGACCCTTGAGCAGGTAGGCGACGTTCTGGTCGGTGAAGACCTCGTTGTCGTCGCACCACGCAAAGTTGCCTTCGCGCAGATCGCAGTAGCCGAGCGCCCTGAAGTGCTTGCCAAAGCGCGACCGAAAGGTGCGCATCGCCTTGGCGCCGGTTCTCCGCGGCACCACGAGCACTGCGGCCTCGTTGTCCTGACCATGCTCGTCGACCGAGTCGTACTTCTTGAGGACCTTGAAGTTGCCCAGCTCCATGTAGTAGAGCAGCACCTTGGCATGGTTGCCGTCGAACATCTTCAGCACGTCGCGCTTGGGAGCGCGCCGCTGCTTCTTGGCCTTGGGCTTCTCGTCCTCGTCCTCCTTCTCCTCCTGCTCCTCTCCCTCGTCGTCGTCCTCGTCGTCGTCCTCGTCGTCGTCCTCATCGTCGTCCTCATCGTCCTCGTCCTCCTCCTTGGTCTCCTCCTTGGTCTCCTCCTTGGTCTCCTTGGTCTCCTTGGCATCCGCCTCCTTGAACTCCTCCTCCTCCTCTTGCTGCGCTTCCGGCTGCTGCTCGGGTTCTGTTTCGCTCATGGGGGTCAGCTGAGACGGAAGGAAGGCGCAAAGGACATTCTGTTTGTAAAGGGGGATACAAGCCGCAAGACTCGTTACGATGACAACGTACGCAGCGCTGGCTGCACGACTCGTTACTGAACAATCTCGGGTGCGAAAAAACAGTCTCCCTCCATTGTGGCATCTCAGCAACTTTTGCACGACAGGCAGGCAACCGGCGGTTCGACGGGGGGCTGGTCGCGCCAGCGCGACTCCTCCATGGACTTGAGCAGCTCGTTGAGTCCGTAGAGCTTGACGACGAGCACCCGTCCGAGGCGCGCCGTCGTGCCGGCTGAACCCGGGGCATCCAGGTTGTTGGATTCCATGGCGCATCGCGCAATGTGCCCAAGACCAAGATCGGCCGCGGTCTCGAGCCACGGCAGCAGGTCGCTACGGACGAGCATCGTCAGCACGATTTCACAGCACTCCCAGTCGTCCGCCTTGACCAGGCCGTCGTACAGGTGTCGCGCGAGCACGGACAGCGTGCGCGCGGAAAGATTGCAAGGTTCGTGCTTGCGCAGGAGGTGCAGGTCGGCCCGCGTGAGTTCGTAGTCGCGGCCGTACTGGAGCCAGTCCTCGGACAGGGCACTGTCGTCGGCCACGACGTTGGTGGCATCCAGGAGCGACGGCGCAAAGTCGGAGGAGGTCGCACGACTTCCCGTCGGGCCCATGCACATGTCGCTAGTGGTCGAATGTGTCGCCCGGTCGCGTGGCACGGAGAGCTTCATGAGCGGTTTCGGCTGTTTCGCCCCCTGCCTTGGACAAGGCCACCAGCCGCAAGTGGATTGCGTGCAGATTCGAATCTGCACCTTGCTTCCACTCTGCCCCGATTGCTAGATTCCTGGTTGGGTCCAGTAAATCGCTCCAGGGAGCAAGCGACACAAGCGCAACAAACGCAACAAACGCAACAAACGCAACAAACGCAACAAACGCAACAAACGCAACAAACGCAACAAGCGCAACACCATGAGCGTCCGAGCAGATCCGGAGAAGCACGTCCGCGTGCGCGGCATCATGGTCTCCACGCTGCGACTGGCGCCGTCCCTCCTGCCCGTGCGGTGTGTGGAACGGTGGGGGATGCCCAACCAGCACGGCATCGTGGTGTGCGAGGACGTCATCATACACATTAAATACGACCGCACACGAGACGAACTCATCCGTGCATGGGCTCAGCCACAGGACCACACGCACACCGAGCGTCGCGACGAGACGCGGTCGTCGTGTGTCGTGTCGTGAGGGGCTAAGAGAGGGTCCACAGTTCCTCCTCGTCGCTCGGCTCCAGATCGATTCGCGCTTGCGCGGCCGCATCGTCCGGCGCGGCCGCCATCGGCGCGTCCTCGTCCTCTCCGTCGTCGTCGTCGTCGTCGTCGTCGTCGTCGTCGTCGTTGGGCACCGCTTGCTCCGCCTCCTCCGCATCCTCCGCCTCCTCCGCCTCCTCGTCCGGGGCGTGGTCCCGCGGCGGCCGGCGGTGCTCGTCGGGAAGCACGATGCTGAGCTCCTCGAGCAACGTGGGCTCGAGGCGCAACTGACGCAGCACGGCGATGGCCGTGCGCGACAGCGGCGCCGAGTGCACAGTCTCCTTGCAGATCTCATTGGCCTTGGCCCGAACGACGCGATCCTGCTTCTTGAGCCGCTCCTTGGTCGCCTTGTGCCGGTTGCGAAAGAGCGACGACTTCGACGTCTGGCTGCGCTCCTCGGCGTCCTTCTTCTTCTGCTGGTGCGTCTGCCGATGCTCGCGCGCACGATCCGCGCCGATGCTGGCCGCGATGCCCTTGCTCGTGTACGAGAGCGTCTCGACGAGGAGACGGATCTGCTCCGCGTCGGTCGCGCACGGCAGCTTTCGCGCGTCGGGAGTCAGGTCGTCGCGACCGTCACAGAAGCGCTGGTACCGCTCCATGAGCGCCGCGTAGGCAATGTGCTTGTGCTTGTAGCCCTCGTACTCAAACTGCACGCGGCGGTTTGTCGCCGCGGTCATCTCCTCGGTGTCGAGCGTCACAATCTCGTAGTAGAAGGCGTTCTTCTGAAGCTCGAGTCGTCGCGCGCGGTGCGCCTCGTTGCTCTCGTCGGGCTCCGGCGCAATCCGCGGCGTGCGTGACAGGCGGCCGAGCTTCTGGCTCGCGGATGCCGCGCCGCTGTGCGCGTCGACGGCAATAGCGAAGCGAAAGTCGGTGTTGATGATGTCGAGCGCCGACTCGCCGACCTGCGTCGCGATGAGGCCCTGCAGCTGACCGCCGTTGAAGCGCGCCACGATGCCCGCGTTGGCCTCGGCCGTGTGCGTGCCGTCCTCGCCATGCGCGTGCCCACCGGCGAGTATCTCCCAACGATCGCCGAGCAGGTCGCGCACCACCTTGGCGTGCAAGTGGTGGTTGACAAAGACCATGCCGACCTCGCCCATGGCAGCATGCATCGTGACAATGGCCCACAGCGCGTTGAGCTTCTCGGGATGCAGGCTCTCGACGTACTTGCGCGTGGGCCCGTTGACGCTCGGGTTGATGTACGCGCGACGAAAGGGGCGAACGAGCTTCGTCTGCACCTCCATGCGGCGCACCTTGGCAATCAGGCCGTCGGCCTCGAGCTCGCCGCAGTTGCGACTGTAGAGCACCGGGCCGATGAAGCCAAAGTGCTGGGCCATGTGCTCGGCGCGCGTGCGGCCGCAGGCAATCTCGTCCGTCTTGCCCGCCGCCGCATCGGTGCGACAGAGCGTGCCGGTGAAGCCGAGCACGCGCGTGGCGTTGGCCATCAACAACTCGACAAAGGGCCGGTAGGTCGACGCCCCGGCGTGGTGCACCTCGTCCAGCACGATGAGGTCCCACTTGGTGGTCTTGACAAACTCGTAGACGCGCTGCGTGGCCTTGGATCGGTGGCCATTCGAGGCCGACGAGAACATGCCGTACGTGGTGACCATGTAGGAAAAGATCGGGTGGGGCGTCGTCTTCATCTCGGACGTGTACACGCACAGGTACTGCTGGTTGAGCGTGCTGTGCTCCCGAATGGTCTCGGCCACCTGCACGACGCCCTGCTTCTCGTAGCAGAGAAACAGGACCTTGCGACCGGCCTCGAGCGCCGCCTGCAGGAAAACGCTCGTCTTGCCGGTGCCGCAGGGCAGCACGACGATGCCGGACGCGGTGCCGGCGTCAGCCATCGCTGCAAGGGCCTCGGACTGGACTGCGGACGAGTGGCGCAGCTTGCTGCCTTCCTTCAGAGCAAAGCCGTACGAGGGCATGATGTGTCTTAGAAGAAAGCGGGGAGGAGCTTCTACACACTATAGGGCTACAACACGCAAGACCCGCAATGGTGCTGCTCTTTGCAGCAATGCTGCTGCAGCATCCGGGCCGGGGCACGGGCCCGGTCGCCCCCGGCAGGTGCGGTACCCCGCGGGTCCCGTAGGTGCTCGCTTTTGGAGACGGGAAATTAATTAATTAATTACTATTTCCCGGTAATTTCCTGGAAACTACTCGAATATATATATATTTCCCGTGTACAAAAGCGAGCACCTACGGAACCCGCGGGGTACCGGTGTAGCCGTCGGTGTGTGTGTGTGTGTGTGACGGTCGTTTTGAGAATGAGACTCTCCGTTTTTTGCTCTTCAAAAGTTCAACACGGGGATGGGCATGAAGCGGGTGCGGGTGCGGGTGCGGGTGCGGGCCGGTCCGATGTCGTCCAGCAGCGCGTCGAGCCGCACGACGCGGCAGTCGTTCCGTCGTGCCTGCTCCAGGAACGCTTCGATTTTGGGCAGCAGGTTGTCGCGGTCGTGCAGGATGGCGATGCGGCCGCCGCGCCAGGCCAGGTTGGCCGCGCACCGACCGAGGGCGGCCGGGCTGAGACGCTGGCACAGGTCGACGTCGAATGGGTAGGCCGTGCCGTTGACGACCGTCAGCCCGAGGCCCTCGAGCTTGGTCACCGTGCTGCGGCGCGAGAAGCCACCCGGCATCCGTGCGTAGCGCGGCACGACGCCGCAGTGGCGCTGCAACGCGTGCAGCGCCTCGACCGTTTGCCTGCAGATCTCCGTGTCGCTGACCGTGCAGCCCCAGCGGCCGTCAAAGTGGATGCCGATCTCGTGCCCATTGTCGCGCAGCATCTCGACGAGGCGCACCCGATCGTCCCGAAAGTGCTGCATCTCGGACCAGATCAGGAAGAACGTGGCCTTGGTCCTGTTGTGCTTTTCGAGCATCATCAGCAGCTCGGCCAGGTCCTTGAGCGCCGAGTCTCGACGTGGAACGTCGTCGATGGTGAGGGCGACGCGGTTGCCGCCCTCTTTGCCGCGCCAGACGACGCGCCGATCGCAATTTGTGAAACAGCACCACAGGGACGGCACGATTGGCTCGAGGCACACGGCGCAGCTCTCGCAGGCGCCCATGGACGCGCGGGCTGTCCCGGTCCATGTCCTCACAGGCTAGCGACGCGGAAAACGAACCACTGCCGCAATCACGTGGCACGCGACGAGTCGCTGGAGCGACCATGAGAACACAAACACTCCCTCGTCCGTGTCCGCGTCCAAGAATGTCGCGCAGATGCGCCTGGGCACGGCGACCGACAGCAGCAGGCCGGCAATCAGGAGGAGCATCTCGGCTACGCACTGTTCCTCAAAGGCCTGGAACCAGAGGCGCGGCAGGTGCACGAGGTGGAAGTGGGCCAGCACGAGCACGACGGCCGCGCGGGCGCTCACGAGCCAGTAGCAAACGACAATCAACACGTGCAACAACACGCTCTCGAACAGACTAGCATCGTTTGCAAAGTGCAGCACCGACCCGATGCCAAACGCCACCGAGTCGCGGGCCGACGAAGCGGGTCGCGTCGGCAACAGGGCGCCCGCGTACGCGACCAGCGACTCGGGATGCGCGAGGTCAAGAAAGCCGTGCAGCACGACGATTGCCATCAGTCTTGGCGACACCAACGGAAGCTCCATCTGCGTGTTGATCTCGAGCTTCCCAGGCCACATTGGGCGCGCGCAGCGAGTGCAGGTGGTGCACCACGATCCGGTCGTCGTCGGCCAGCGGCGGTCCGACCTGCGCGGGCGGCTCCGGCGCGGGTGGCTCCGGCGCGGCCTCCGCGTCGGGCACGGTCTCCGATAGCGGTGTGGTCGTCGTCGTCGTCGCCCCCCCCCCCTGCGCCGCCACCATCCCAGCTTTGACCTGACGCAACAGCTCGTTGCGAAAGGCTCGCATCTCCGGGGTGGCCGCCGCTGGGTGGAGAATCGCGAGTGCGAGCTCGTCCATTCGCCGGCTTCCCGGGTTGGCGAGGATGCGTTCACGCATGGCCTCGCGCGACGCGCTCATGGCTGGCTGGCTGGCAGTCGTGTCGTCGATTCAGAATACAGAAACGCGAGACAGTCACAAACCGCCCCGCACGTACGTACGCGCACACACACAAGCAGCAAGGCGCAAGGCGTCCGTCTGTCGCTGCGCAACTACTATAGCGTGAATCGAAACCCGGCCGATGCGAGGGTCACGGTCTCGCGCTCCGGCTGGGTCAGCGCCAGCTCCGCCTCGACGGCATCGGCGCGTCGTGGTCGCGGCATGAAACGGACGCGGCAGTACCACAGGCCGAGCAGGATGCACAGGATGAAGACGACCACCGGCACGATGACGATCAGAGTGACGCGGATGGCAACGTCGTTGACGGGCGGCGGGAGCGACGGTGGAGCACTGGGCGGCGGGCTCGGCGGAGGCGGCGAGGGTGGTGGCGGGCTCGGCGAGGGCGGCGGGCTCGGCGGCGGGCTCGGCGGCGGGGTGGGCGGGGTGGGCGGCATGCCGGGCGGCGGGAGCGCCGCCGGGTCGACGCATCCCACGTCGTAGCCGCGCAGCGTGACGGCGTGGTCGCCGGTCGGCTGTCCAGACGGGTGGTCGATGCCGAGCGAGAACATGGAGGCGCCCGGCTGGTCGGCGTAGTTGGCCGCCGCCACCGAGCCCGGCGTGTACTGAATGTAGTAGTAGAACGAGTCGTTCCAGTACTCGAACCGCATGCCGTTGGCGATGAGGTAGGTCGAGGTTGGCCACACTGGCAACGACCCATTGTCAATGGTGACGTACAGATCGACAAAGTCGTCAATGGTGGCTCCGTTGACGCCGACAAACGTGCTCTGGATGAGCAACGCGTCGCCGATGCAGCACGACTGCATGTAGGTCACGGTGGCCTCGGCCGCGACGTGTCCGGCCGTCAGGCACTCTTGTGCGAGGAGGGGTCGCATCAAGACGCACCATGCAAAAACCGTCAGGACTGCCCTCATGACAATGCAGCAGCAATGCAGCAGCAACAACGGCGGCAACAACAACAACAACAACACACACTCTCCCCGCGCGTACACACACACCTCACGTCCGAGTCTCTGTGCGTTATCCCCCACGCCGTCCTCCTCAGACGTTGCGCGGGCGCTTGCTCGCGCTCGCGCTCATGCGCTCGCGGAACATGTTGTCCTCCCAGGCCCGCTTGAGCGCGCGCTTCGACTGCGCAGTCGTCGGCGGCGGCACGTGGTCGTCGCCGTCAAAGCCAAAGCCGGCCGCGTCGATGCCGCGCTCGCGCATGCGCCGCTCCTGCGCGGCAAAGCTGACGCACCCGAGCTCGTGATCGGAGCGCAGCGTCTTCTGACGCTCGGCGTGGCCGGCGACGGCCCGCGCGTTGCGCACGCGCATCATGAGGCAGAGGCCCTGGTCGTGCGTGCGCTCGATCTCGTCCTCCGTGCCCATGCCGCGCGCATCCATTGCGCGCGTGGTAAAGTTGAGCCACGCCGAGCGCGCGAAGAGGTTGCCGTGGAGCATGGCCGATCCGTCGACGCCGCGCGACTCGGCCTCGTGATCGATGACCTCGGGGTCGTTGTACCGAATCTTGCGACCCATGGCCATCGAGAGCGCCGCCTCCGCGAGCTCGCGCGGCGCGTGCTTGCTGTTGACCGACGACTCGAGGTCGGAGACGCGCGAGGCCTTTTGCGGAACGGAACGACTGATCGGGAAGAGGTAGTTGGAGTTCTCCGACTTGTTCTTCAGGCCCGGGAAGCGCGTGCAGAGCTGCGGCAGGTCGCGAATCGTGTCCTCCTTGTCCTCGCCCTCGAAGACGTCGGGGAAGAACTCGGCAAAGCGCGCGACGTGCTCCTGGCAGTCGTTGTGCAACGTGTCGGCCATCTTGAAGGTCAGGAACATCTGCAGCATGTCCCAGTCGTACGGCATCGCGCGCACGTCGGTGCCCTCGTCGACGCTCATGCGCGCCGACGCGGCCGCGACGCCGGGCCCGGCCTCGAGCCCGCTGCCCTCGCCGCCCGGGTCGCTCACGTCCTTCTCGAGCGGCGCCATGCCCTCGGCGCTGTCGTCGACCTCGTCGCTCGCCATGGGCGGTGGCGCCTGCTCCTCGTCCTCGTCAAAGGCGGCCTGCTCGGCCTCGTACTCGCGCTGCTGCTCCTCGGTGGCGCGGTCCGGCGCCATCGTGTCCTGCCCGACGGTCTCCGGGTTGGGATCGGACGACGAATGCGCGTCGTCCTCAGGGTCGACCTCCTCGTCCTCGTCGTCGTCGCGCATGCGCGCGTGGCGCGAGGCGTCCGTGGTGCTCTCCATGCTCGGCAGCTTGCCGTTCTTGTCGGTGCGGATGGCGCCCTGGCGCCGGAAGCTCGCGGGCACCTTGGTGTAGTCGCCGCCCGCGACGCCCGCGACGCCCGCGAGGTAGGCGCCTGCCTCGACGACGAGCGCCGCGTGCTCGTTGGCAATCCACTTGTTGAAGTAGATGGCGTTGTGCGTCTCCGACTCCTTGATCGGCAGGTCGGTCTCAAAGGCCACGGGCGCGACGCACGAGGCCAGTGCGCGCCGGTCGGCAAAGTGGTCGAGCCGCTTCTGGTAGTCGGACACCGCCGCGCACTCGGCGAGCCGTGGGATGCCGCTCGGCTTGAGAAAGTCGGGGTCGTGCCGCCAGTTGCCCGTGGCGGGGTCGGGCGGCCCGTACATGTGCTGCGGGTGCACCTTTTGCGGGATGGCCGACTCGTCAAACTCGTTGCCCTCAAAGTGCATCCGCGACTGGCGGCGGAGCAGCTGCGTCTGCGCAAAGTTGTGCTTGGCGACGCGCACCTTGTTCTCGGAGAGCGGCTGTGCGATGAGAAAGAGCGTGTCGCGCATCGACTCGAAGGTCATGCTCTCAATGTCCATCAGCGAAAAGGCGCGCGCGCGGTCGCCGCCGCCCGTGCGGACGGACTGCTTCACCTGCCGCGCCACGTTGGTCCAGATCGAGCGCTTCTTGCCGCGGCCGCCGGCGTCGCCGCCGCCGCCCTCCTCGCCGCTGCTCTTGTTCTTGGCAAAGGCCGACAGGATTGCCCAGTTGAAGTCGTAGTCGGCCGGCCCGCGGGCGCCCGTCTTGGTCGACGTGCACTCGTAGTCCCAGCCCTTGGGCTTGATGCCGAGCATCTGCAGATCGCCGCCAAAGAAGTTCGAGTCGCGGCCCTCGAGAATGTCCTTGAGAAACTGATCGTCGATGCCGCTGCTCAGCACGTCCTGGGCCGTCGGCATGATCGCGGCCGCGGCCTTGGCCGCATCGACGACCTGGCCCGTGGACGTCATGCGGTGCATCTTCGTGTCGCGCTTGTCGATGCCGTCGGCAAACACCTCGCACGTCTGGTCGAGGGCACCGACGTGGCGGCCGGCGCCGTCGCGCAAGCCGCGCTTTGCGAGCCGACGGCTGTAGTCGGCACGGAGCCGCCGCTGCAGCTCGAGCGCGTCGGAGAGCTTGCCGCAGTCGGCACGCGTCATGCCGCCCTGCATCATCGGCTTGGTCTGCAGGACGGTCGAGACGGGCGTGCCGTCGGCAGCCTTTGGCGCCACGCACGGATCGTTCTCGCCCGTGCCGTGCATCGCGCGCGCGCGGCGCTCGGCCTCCTCGCGCTCGGCCTGCTCGCAGGCCGCGGCCAGCTCGTCGTCGTCGACATCGTCGAGGTTGGTGGGCGCCGCCGGCTGGCCCTGCCCCTGCCCCTGCCCCTGCCCCTGCCCCTGCCCCTGCCCCTGCGTCGACGGCCCCGCGCCGCCGCCGGCGGACGCGGCATTCGATGGCGGCAGCGCGCCCTCAAACGTGTGGCAGTCGAGGCCCGAGCCGTGCAGCTGCGAGAGCACGGTCTTCATCTGGAAGACGTGCGCGGACGTGGGCGGCGAGTGGTCGAGGTTGTGCGACCAGGCGTTGAGGATGGTCTCGTGGTCGAGGCAGCGCTGCAGCGCGCGGATCACGTCGACGAGCTGATCGATGCAAAACGCCGAGAGCGTGCCGTCGGCATTCGGGCGCATGTCCTCGTACGCGACGGCCGACTCCTCGAGAAAGAACTTCTCGGCCACCGCCGACTCGACGGCAAAGAGCTCGAACATCATGCGCCGCTTGATGCGCTTGCGCTTCGACGGGCGCGGCAGGTTGTACTCATTCCTGCCACAACACGACGACAACGAGTGAACAGAAGGACAGATCGTCGTTCGAGCATGGAGGCTCACCACAGGATCGTGTCCCACTTGTTGCTCAGCAGGCTCGCAAACGCGAGGTTGGGACGGCAGTGCGGAATGTTCTGCCACGGCACAAACAACGTCAGGCAATGCAAGCAATGCAAGCAATGTAGTGTGATTTACGGGGTGCAATGCACCTTGATGAAGATCAGCACGTAGGCGATGAGGCACGAGCAGACGCGGAGCTGGTTGATCATGGCCTTGACCTCGGGCGAGGCCTTCATCTGATCAAAGTCGACGTCGGCCGTGTCGCCGTCGTCGCTGGCGGCGTGCGTGATGTGCGCCCACGACCGGTCGGAGAGCGCGGCACGGTTGCTCGACGGCTCGACGTCGGCCTTGAGGCCCAATGGCCCGCAGTTGGTCGACATCAGGTGCGACTCGTAGTGCAGCGAGTTGAGCACGACCGTGGTGAACGACTCGAGCCCGTTGCTGCCCATGGTCTTGACCGTGCGCGTGTTGTGCACGTGTTGTTCCTGCGTGCACGGGACGTTGTCAGAACAATACGCGCGACTGACGGGCCGTGAGCGACGCTTACCATCGTAATAGTCTTGAGGTACTCGATGCGATCAGAGTCGTTCGACCCGAAGTCGTTGGTAATCTCGTCGTAGTACCTGCCACAGGACTTGCGACTGGTGAGCGAAGCGTGAAACAGGAGAGCCATGCCCCTAACTGCTGCCGAAAAGCAGGCCCGTCGCCGAGCCAAGCTCGGCTCTGACTACGCAAAGTATCTGCGCGACTGGCGTGCTGCGAACAAGGACAAGGTGAAGAAGCACAATCAGACCCAGAAGCTGAACGGTAACCATTCAAAGTACTGGAAGGGGAAGAACGGGAAGGCGACCTCAAAGCGCGGTTACGAGAAGAAGATGGCCGACCCAGGTCGCCGGCTGATGCTGAGCATTGGGTCGCGAATCACACAAAGCATGGCCGATCCGAGCAACCGTACGTCGACGCGGTTGACCGAGTTCACCGAGTTCACCGACAGTACCGACGTCCGTGTCCACTTCGAGAGCAAGTTCAAGCCGTGGATGAATTGGACGAACTACGGCGTCCACAAGCTCGGCGGGCCGCGCAACTGGAACGTCGGCCATCGCATTCCATTGTCGAAGTACGACGCCAACAACAAGGAGGACTTTCGTCGCTGCTGGACCCGCGCCAATCTGTTCCCCCAGGAAGCCAAGCAAAACCACGAGCTGAATGACTCGTTGCCGAACATTCAGCGTCTGATGATGATGTCTGAGGTCTGGCCCCTGGCCTGGTGTGGGCGTCTACCTAGCAGTGTGGGGTAGAGGGTTCGAATTGCAACAGCGTACACCAAACGGCCGCAGAGGTGGTCCATGCCGCCGTTCATGCCGGCCTTGGCCGAGCTCGAGCCGCTGCCCTTGATCCAGCCGTCGGCGAGGAGCACCTGCAGGCGCTTCGCCCGCATCGACTTGCCCGCCCCGGGACCGCCGCACCTGCGCACGCGGTTCCATCTGAGGGCACGACGACGACAAAGGGATCACGACAGAACGGGAGGTGCTTACATCAGGAAGAAGAAGCTCACCTCCTGAAACGGCTCGAACGCGTGCAACCTGCGCGATGACGGTGCGCTGAGCACGTGCGCACGGCAGGCGTGGCGGGGCGGCGGCACGCACCAGCACTCCAGCATGACGCGCACGTCGGGCCCGGAGACCTTGACGCCCGAGCTGAACAGGTGCATCAGGAAGGCGCGCCAGTGGCCAAACGGCGTAAAGTCGCGCGCCTGCGCCGTGCGCCCGTGCGCAAAGGCGACGTTGGCCGTGCCGCGCTTCGAGCCCGTGTCCTTGGGATCGACGCGGCGCCCCTGCTGCGCGGCGGCGCGCTTGACGCCAAACTCGGCGGCGGCCTTCAGCGCGTCGGCGAGGCCCTTGTGCGCCACGTCCTTCCACCCCGGCGGGATGCTCGAGCTCAGCTTCTTGGACGCGTAGGCATTCTCGAAGCGGCGCAGGCCGAGCTTGACGCACGCGTCCACCGCGTCCGAGTGGCGCTTCGCGCGCGTCGCGTCGGCGCCGGCGCGGTCAAAGTACGCCCGCTCCTTTTGCGCGGCGACGCCGTCGGCATGGATGCCGGTGCGCTGTCGAATGTCCCACTCGTCGATCATCGAGTGGATGCGCTCCTGCTCCTCGGACAGGTCGCACAGCACCTGCTGCGGCTCGAGCACGAACCGATCGCCCTCCTTGGTCGCCATCGTGCGCCCGTAGCAACGCATGCTGTCGATGCGCTCCTGCTCGGCCGCCGACTTGTCAATCGAGTCGGCGCTCAGCATCTCGGTGTCGAGCACGCCCTCGCTGATCTTGCGCGACATCTCGTCTCGCTCCTTGCTCATGTTGTGGAACAACGTGCCGACGAGGTCCTTGTGGTGGCAAAACTCGACGCGCGGCGGGTCCTTGTGCTGACCCTTGGCAATGGCGGCGACGAGGCGCGTGTTCGTCTCCTTGTTGAGGTCCCAGAAGAGCTCGAGCAGGCAGTCGTCGGGCACGACGTTGCCGTGCACCGGGCGCGGAAAGGGCAGGTTGAAGATGTTGCGCACGTTGACGTCGTGGCACACGAAGAAGCAACCCTTTTGCCGCACCCACTCCGGCGGGCGGAAGCGGCCCTCGGCATCGTAGTAGTTGTTGGGGTCGGCCTGCTCGGGGTGGATGTCGAGCGGGTTGCCATCGTCGTCGACGCAGCCAGCAATCGAGACGTTGACGCCCGGGTGCCCTGGCGCGATGACGTCGGGCGCGACGTACCGCTTGAAGTTGAACGCGACGCTCGGGCCGAGCGGGTGCTTGCCGCCGCTTTCCTTCTCCTGCACAAACGGCCGCGCCTGGCATCCGACGGGCGTGTCGGCACGAATGTCCGAGTACAGGGGACGGCCGCCGCTCCCGTCGCACTTGCCCGAGTACGCCTTGTACATCTTGATCAGATCGGTCATGTTCGTGATGCGCTTGTACTGCGTCGACGCCGTGCTCTGCATGTCCTCGTCGTTGATCTGCGTGCGCTGCAGCTTGTTCTGCTGCATCATCTTGGCCGAGCGGAGCGCCTCGGGAATGCCGTTGATGGTGCCGGCGCGCGTGATCTCGGAATTCTCGTCCATGAGCTGGCGCCAGAGCTCGTCGTCCGAGTGGCCGTGGTCGTAGATCTGCTTGAGGATGCGGTACGCCAGGACCTCGTTGCCCGAGCTGTCGTAGAGCTCCTCAAAGCTCCAGCCAAACTGCATCGCCGTGTCGTCGCGCAGCGTGACGTCCGGGCTCTTGGCATTCGGCTGGTAGGTGTACGCTTTGATGTTGCCCTGCAGCTTCTTCTTGTACTTGTCGAGCTCCTCGCCCTCCATGTCCTTGACCTTGGCCGTGTTGAGCTCGGTGTGGTTGGGGCTGCAGATCCAACCCTTGGACGTGCCCGCCGTGAACATGCCCCACAGGGACGCAAAGGCCACGCACCGCGCCCGCTTGATCGGATCGGCGTGCGTCGCGACGTCGCTCAGGCGCTGCGCGTCGTGCTCAAAGTTGTCCTTGTCGGAGCACATTGACAACGTGCGCGCCGGGATCGGCTCAAAACCGGGCCGAAAGGGCTGGCCCGTGTTGGTCCACTGGATCCAGTGGCCCGGCAGCGCGGTCTCGAATGCCGCCGGGAGCGCCTTGATGCCCGAGCCCATGATGACCGGGCGCCAGCCCGGCATCAGCTCGAGCGACGCGCGCAGGCGATCGTTGCCATTGTTTGTGCCGGCCTGTGAGTTGCCCGGGCCGCCCACCGACGCGTGGTCCTGGTCCTGGTCGTCGTCGTCGTCGTCCTCGACCTCGTCATCGCTGTCGAGCACGGGCTCATCGCCGGCGCCGAGCTGCGTGTCCTCGTCGTCGTCCCAACGGCGTGGCCGAGGCGGCGGCGGCGGCACGGCACGCTGCTGCTGCTTCCGACCCTTGCCGTTGCGCTGCGATGCCGCCCCCGACGGGCCAGCCTCCGGCGAGCGCGCGTGCCGCTTGCCGCCCGAGGGCCGACTGCCAAACATTGCCTTCTCGGCATCGTCCATGTCGGCGTCGTCGTCGAGAACGTCCTCGTCGTCGCTGTCGCGCAGCAGCCCACGCGGATCGTCGTCGTCCATGTCGGCGGCGTCGTCGTGCTTCTCAAACTCCTCGTCCTCGCGCGCAATCTCCATCTCCTCTTCAAACGGGTCGACGCCCTCGTCCCTGCTCATGCTCATGGCTGCCGGCGTCCAACGGTGCAGCGAGTCCTTAGAATCGCACTCCTTTCTTAGCGGGTACAAAAAGCAAGGCGGCCGAGTGAGCAGACACCAGGGTTGGTCGGTCGCGTGCAGGCAGCCCACAAGCCGCAATGCGGCAAAGATGGCCGAGGGGGCAAGCGGTCGGGCAAGAAGGCCCGACCTTTTGAGCGTTCGGCTGGCACGAGTTAGTGTACCTTCAAGCAACCTTAAGACATCTTAAGTCGAAAAGTGGCCGATGCCATTTCTTCTAA
>Ga0209830_10002246_pt1 | contig 15722 bp, 14 predicted proteins | sample ArcticOcean_MG_C_12_FD_187439 | JGI IMG/M metagenome (GOLD analysis project Ga0209830, IMG submission 187439) | Marine microbial communities from western Arctic Ocean - ArcticOcean_MG_CB8_130 (SPAdes) (version 2) | ecosystem: Environmental > Aquatic > Marine > Oceanic | place: Arctic Ocean...
ATCAAGACAAAAAATATTGATAGTAAATCAGAATCATTTTTTAGAAAATATATTCGTTACGATTTAACGATAAAAAATTTATTACTAATACCATCTTCTTTTTTTCAAATATTACTCCTCTTATTAAAAACTAAACCAATCTATATTATTTCACACAATATTAGGTCATCCATAATGCCATTGCTTGCAGGTAGAATGTATGGAAAAACTAAACTGATATATTTTAATCATGGTGTGTCTTATTTGGGCTATAAAGGTCTATTAAGATATTTACTCTTAATAATTGAGTATATTAACTGTAGTTTAGCTAATCATATTATTGCTGTTTCAAAACATGCTAAACACGAATTATTAAAATTAACCAATACGCCTATCTCCGTAATTTCAAATGGATCAGCGTGCGGGATTGATCTTAAATTATTTTCAAAAAAAAATATTAAAATTTCAGATGAAATGAAAGTAATAAAAAATAAAAATTGTTTTTTAGTAACTTTCATAGGTCGTCCAGAAAAAAGGAAGGGATTTATATTCATAATAGAATTATGGGAAAAATATTTTATTAATGAAGAAAATATGAAATTGATTTTATGTGGAACTGATGTAGATATTAACAAGTACACAAAAGTTCCAACAAAAAATATTGTTAACATGGGGAATACAAAGAACATCCCTGAGATACTGTCTATATCAAATTGCTTGCTCCTTCCAAGCCTTCATGAAGGTTTGCCTTATTCAATAATAGAAGCTATGGCAATGGAATGTCCAATAATAGCTAATAATATTCCAAGTATTTCATCTCAAATTGAAAATGACAAAAATGGCTATCTAATCGATGGGCACGATCATAATGCGTACTTTAAAAAAATTAATTTTATTAAAAATATAGCAAATATTAAAGCTATTAAAAAATTAACTAACAATGCCTTAAACGAAGTACAAAAATTTGATAGAAAAAAATTTTTGACGGATTACAATAAAAAAATTAAAGATATCCTTAAAAGTGATTAAAAGTTATCTAATTTAGAACTTTAAATCTAACGCCCTTATATAAGCCAAAGAAATAACCACAAATTGGGTCAAGAGTAAACAAGGTGATTGTTTTTAGGCATGATTGAAGTAATATTCCTAAAAGTAACCAAATTAAATGGAATAATGCAAAAGGAACCTGTTTCCTTTTTTTATAATAAATTATATTCTCGATAACTTTATTTGAATATATATCTTTGTGATTGAATCGATTGCTTTTAGAAAAATAGTGGGCTAATTTAGCATTAGTATTAATAAATAGTGAGTTCGGAAACGAAAGGGCAACTCTAGAAGAAAAATCAATATCCTCAGTAAAATGTAAATTATTACCAACGTCGAAGAAGATATGTGAAAAAACCTCCTTTCGCCATGCTGACAGTCCTCCAGATAATTTATCACTTACAAAAAATTGATGCTTTAAATTTTTATAGCCGAAAATACCAATTCTTATATCTTTATAAAGGCCAGTATGAAATAAATGAAAAAATAATTCGTAGATGAAATTTTTGTTGGGTGGGTTGGTAATTACCCCACAGCAGCCATTCATTTCAGGATTAAGGGTGAATCCAGCAACAATATGTTCTAAAAAGTCATGCTCTAAAATTTCATCATCTTCTAAAAAACATATTAGATCAGATTTATTGTATTGAATCGAGTAGCTCTTAGCTTCAACAAGTCCTCTAATTTTAGTGTTATAAATATAGGTAAGCATTGATGATTTATTAATGCCCAACTTAAATCTAACTGAAGCTTCGGATAGGTTTTCATCAGATTGATCAATTACGATAATTTGATCTGGTAATACTGATTGTTTTAGTAATGAATCAAAAAAATTAAGTAAATCAGGATGTCTATTCTTAGTAGGTATTACTACTGTTATTGAAAAATTTTTATTTATATGATTATTTTTATTCATTAGATTATTTTTCTTCATTATTTAATTAATTGTCAATATAATCAATAATATTTTTATTATCAGATATTTTAAGATAATAATCAGATATATCAACACACTTACTTTTTTTATATGAAATTTTATTGGGTACAAATGAACTAAATTTATCAATATCTAATGTAGTAAAATTATAAAGATTGTCTAAAACAAAAATATTATTACTAAATCCTGATTGTAAATTAATATATATTGGATTTATTCCGATACGAAGATATTCGATAGCTATTGATGAAGATCTAAACAAACAAACTAAGGGTTTTAAATTACTAAAACCATTAAATAAACTAAGCTTATTTTGATTGACTAATTTTATTATTTTTTTTGATGTAATTGGATCTGGATGCACCTTAATTTGAATCCGAAAGCGTCTGTGGATGCCAGAACTAAGAATTGATTCAATAATAACCTTAGCTTCTGGAATATATGAAGTTAATACTATTAGTATTAATTTTTTATCAACCAATAAATTGTTTGGTAAATTGCTGCCACGAATGAATGATCCATTAATAATAGTTGAATTGATAAATATTTTAGATATAAGTTTGTATACCATAGTGCTTGGTGTAATTATTACAGATGGAATTTCATTTAAATTGTAAAACATTTTGGAAGTTAGACTTAGATGAAATGGAGTTATAGCACAATGGATGTAACCAATACATTTACATTTAGAATTATTTTGATTTGAGATAATTTTCTTTTCCCAATTCCGGCCTTCCATGGGGAAAATTAATTTCTTATAGTTTCCATATACATTTATTTTTTTACCAAATATATCTAATAAATAATTATTATATAATGCTCCCGATAACATTTCTTCTAAGCAGTGCCTAGTAAAAAATAACTTAGTTCCCAAAGTATTTTTACTAAATATAAATAATAAAAGGAAATAAATAGTTGCATATTGAACTAAAAAAATTGAATAAAATATTTGTAAAAAATCAACAACTGTAAATATTTGTTCAAAAAAAATAAATTCTTTAGTTCTAATTTTTTTTCCGCCAACAATTTTAAAATAGTCAAACTTTGAATTTAATGTAAGTAGTATTTTTGATAGGTATGGGTCTCTTTTGAAACTTTGATCTCCAACAGAGATTACTATGAATTCATTTGAATAGTTTATGTTCTTATTTAGAATTTTTCTTAAAATAGCTCTGATAAAAAAAATTGTATTATTTACTGGGATCAATGATAAAAGAAATAAAAATAGTAACTTTGTAATAATGTATAGAAAAACAAAGATGCTAATATTCTTATTAGTAAGTTCATCGATATTTTTATCGAGTATAGATGCATTTGGAAAAGCACCTATGTGACCAGCAGTAAAATTAAATCTTCTTAATTTATCAATCTTAGATATTTTTTTAAAAAAGGTAATATAATTTTTTTTCCTCATAGTCTAGCCATGAAAGACATCAAAAAAATTTAGATCATGTCCATATCTAAAAACAATTGGTCGCGCCATTATTAATTTACTTGATATAACTAATCTAAAATTAGCATCGTAACTAATTTTTCCGTCAAAGAGGCAGCATCCATTTGGGTTAATAGAGTAATTCTTTACGGAAATTTTTTTATTTGATGACGCGTCAATAAATGCAAATGATACTTTTTGTGTTTTGTTTGTATAGTTTACAATTATAAATTCATATGTTTCAGATTTTATTAAATTAAACTGTAATCTATAATCACGTCTTAAGAGTGAACTAACCCCTAATAAATAACTAAAATTATTTGAGATTGAAACAGCATCTGAATTACCATGGACATAATGTCTTAATTGCTTGTTGAGGTATTTATAGCTTGTATAGCCTCTTTCTGTTAAGTAGCTATTATATTTAATAAAGTTACCTGGTACATTAGAATGAAATACTGCAAAAGTTCCAAAAAGGTGTTTATCATTTTTAAGGAATGATGAAATTTCAATACATTTATTTTGATTATTTTTTAAACTTATTATGCATTCTTTAATTTTCTTACCTGAAGGATTGTAAAAGATAATTTTTACATCAACTTCATCTTTATTAGGTATCTGAGAATAAAAGCTCCCAATATCATATAAATCAAAGTATGTTTTCCAATCCCCTAAGTGTCGCCATACAAAAAGATCGCTAACAGGATCGTTTAAATTATTTGGTTTAGCCGATAGGGGTTGTTTATATGTCCATAATCCCCTCTTAATTTTATTAATCAGTACTTTAATCATTAGTTTTTTTGATGTGAATAAGTTTTTTAGTCCAAATTTCTTTAAGCTCTTTATGAAGTCCCCACCTATTTCCATGAAGCGCAAATGATGCTGGTGGATGAGTATGCTCGAGACTTAATTCCTTACCATTTTTATAAGTGGTCATAAATAGAGGTATACCGACAATATTTTCGGTAGTAAGAACAATAAGCTCACTAGGTTTATAACCAAGCTCATCAAGTTTAATAATATTTAAATGATTGCTAACTAATGGTTTTTTATTAATTATTTTTTCACCGTAAGCATCTAAAAAAAATAATGATGTATTACGAAATGATGGTGATTTTTCAATACTAATGAATAAAAGATAAGAGCTTAAATCTTTTCCTTTTTGAAAGAATGGTGCAAACGATAATATTGATCCATTAGTAGGAAATGCATGAGCTTCACCTTGAAAACTTGTGGCTCCTCCCAATTCACTTTCTAGTCCAATTGTAGCTCTCCATTCGGGTAAGTTAGTTTTCATGTGAATATCATCTGGTAAAATATCAGAAGTATTAGGTAGTTTATTGATTGAAAGACTAGATAGAGCTAGTGAATGATTAGGTACAAAATTTAAGTCTTTTTCAACAATCTTGTAAGACTTATTTTTACCTAAAGTACCAATAATCTTTGTATTCCATTTAAAACCATCTGACCATGTAATGTTAATGTATTTATCAAAATTTTTTCTAATTTCCCAGTTATTAGGTGGGTAATTATGAACTACCGTGAATCCATGACAATTAGGAGCCCTTAAAATTGGGTAAAAAATAAACATTTAACTGAGTTCCATATTATTAATTTTAGATAATTTATTATAAAGAGATTTTTTACCCTTAATTAAAAATTTATTATGCCCATCATAAGGAATTACTGAGGCTGAAGGGTCGTAATAAAAACAATTCTTATTTAAATTTTTTGCAAGAATCAAAGGGGATGTAAAAGGAGCGCATATCACTAGAGAAGAATTTTTGATTGCTAGGTAAAGGTCAGAAGTATAAACAATCTCAATTTGCTTTTCAGATTCAAGCCTTTTTAATAAAATAATATAATCCTTATCATGAAAGTCTCCAGCAAGTCTTTTAGGCTTAACAATTATCTTAGTATCATAAAGTGATTTAATATTATTTCTACATTCAATAATATCTAAAATAAAATTCTTCATATTTTTGTATGTATAAAATACGTCACTATATCCATTATCTTTTTTCCATTGATTTGACACAGGTGTTACATCAAATATTATAATATTATTACTATTGTTATCATTATTTTTATGCCTAAAATTACTATTATCTTTTATATCTTTCCATAAAATTGGGCCAATAACGTGACAGTTTTTGAGCGAGGTAAACTCACATAATATCTTTGAGAAATATTTTGTCCAAACAAAATGATTATCTATATTCAGTAGTCTTAAATGAGGATGATATTTATTAAAATATTCTTTATTGTTATCAACATCTCTTACTACAGGACAACTATTCTCTGAATACCAAAACATAGATGATAAAAAATTCTTATTAATAAAATTAGAGCTCCATAACGGCTGATAATTCATATTGGAATTTGTGAAGACAATTGATTTGATTAATTTCTTTTTATTGGCGTAATCGAATATAGAAATCATAGCAAAATCTTTTGCGAGGATAGCAGACCTTCTGTCATTAATAATATTTGAGAAATAGGTAAATAGATATCTTGAATGAAGTAATTGAATCTTTATAAATTCTTTAAATTCTAAACCAGAATTTAAGATAATATTATGTGGGTATCTCCTAAAAATAAAATTTTCAAAAATTGAAGTTTTAAGTTTTTTAGAGGAGATTACTACATCATAATTACTTCTAATAATGATATGTTGTTTTATAAAATTTATAAAATTTTTTTTTACATCATTTTTATTAAAATCTAGATGTTCGGCTCCAAATATAATTATTTTTTCTCTTGGTTTATTATTCTTAACGAATATGAAAAGAATAAAATAGTACAGAAATAACGAAGTCCATAATAAAATAAATTTGATTACTGATTTAATTACAAGAGCATTTGATATTGATTCAAAACCACCATCTCTTGAGATCATAAAATTTTTGGTTTTAACTTTATTTTTTGTCATCAAAGTATTAAAGTTTGAATCAGTTAAAAATTCACTAATACCAAGTTCTATAATTTTTTGGACTAAATGTTTGTAATATAAACTTTGATGGTTTGATTTAGTAGATTTTGAATTACTATCGAATGTTAAATTAATAAGCTCTTCAATAATCTTAAATTTGTATAGTATTGAATATTTATTCATATTAATTTAAGCGCTGGAAGCCACTATGGCATACCGGACCCATTAGAAGTGAATTAATATCTCTTCCATCCTCACATTCTTTTATTAACGAGAAAATCGGGTCTAAATTAAAAATGAATTCATCAATAACAGATTCTGTGTGATAAATGCAAATATATAGAGAATTACCTGCTAAATAACCTTTTTTTAACATTTCCTGCGTTACTAATGTTTTATAATGAAGTGGGTGTTTTCCCAAAAATGTATAGCCTGTTAGAGCCGAAATACCCCATTGATTAATTTTTACTTGGTACTTGTCAGCTAAATTTTTTAGCTGCTTTTTTGCATACAGGCCTAAATTAGTTATAGTCTTCCATGTCTCATCGCGCTCCATTACTTCTAGTGTTTTAATAGCTGCTGTAGGTCCAATTCTTTCAGTCCAAAATGTACTACTTATAAAAGTAGCTTGAGCTGCTTCCATAACTTCTTTCTTACCAACGACAGCAGTTATTGCATATCCATTCCCCAAAGCTTTGCCATACATCGCCATATCTGGTTCAACATTGTATTTCTTATAAATACCCCCAAAGGTTTCTCGAAATCCTGAAGTGCATTCATCAAAAATTAAAACTATATTGCGATCTGTAGCGAGCTTTCTTACTTTTGATAAGAAGTTATCCTCCGGCCCCACAGTCCTCTCAACTTCCATTTTAATAATGCCAATATCTTCTTTTTCAACCAAATTAATTAATGCTTTAAAATCATTATAATTAAATGGAAATACAGTATCTTTAAGGCTTTCTGGAACACCATTTGGATCAAGACCTGGCAAAAGATGGTTGGCAAGGTTTTTATTATTGCCCAAATTAACTGATAAGTACCAATCGTGCCAGCCATGATAACCACAAATTGCAACCTTATCTTTATTTGTTGCTGCTCGCGCAATGCGAATGGCAATGGCATTTGCTTCACCTCCAGAGCGGGCGAAACGGACCATATCTGCCCATGGATTTATCTCAATTAACTTTTCTGCAAGGAAAACCTCTTCTGGACAGTTTAAAGTCGACATATTTCCTGAATCAATAGTTTTATGAACAGCTTCATCAACTTCGGGATGGCCATACCCTAGGATGTTAGTTCCTATTCCCATAATTGACATATCAATATATTTTTTTCCATCAAGATCCCAGACATTACAACCCTTACTTTTGCTAAAATAGGATGGCCATAAATCAGGTAGAAACATTTCGGGTCTTTTTGATAAAAGCATGTTGCCACCAGGAATAATTTGCTTTGCCCTTTTCCAAAGTTTTTGTCCGTTACTCATAGAAAATCCCTCATCCCTAATTAAGGATGAATTTTTAAAGATGCCAGGGGCTTTTTTTTGTAAATCTAAAACTTTTAACCATGAAAAGTGAAGATCAGGTGTAAAATTATTAAAAATTTTATTAACTACCTCAAGATCTATACTTTCATCAACAGTCCAGCGCATTTCTGAAATATCATCACGATTTATCAAGCATGAGGTTTTAAAATTTTTAGATTTTTTCAAATAAGGTGTTACGTGTTCTAAATCAGAGCTCTTAGTCGTCATAAATGATGATTTTTTTAATGCTTCGAAAGTAAAAACTTCGACATCTAAACCATCTGGATATGTTGGAGGATTAGTATTTGAGCAATAATCAACACTATCATTTTTAAATTTGTCGATAACTTGATCTACCAACTTAGGGTCAACTAAAGGACAATCGCCTGTAATTCTGACAATAATATTAGCTTTATATTTTTCTGCTACATAAATATATCTATTTAATACGTCATCTTTGCTTCCTTGTTCACAGTCATATCCTAAGTTATTGACTAGTTTTTTTAATTTCTTATCCTCACTATCTGTTGAGGTTGCTACAACAATTTTAGTTACTAATTTAGATTGTGAAAGACGGGTCAAAAGAACTTCTATCATTGGCAAACCATTAATTAGCTTTATTACTTTATTAGGTAAACGTTTTGAACCTAATCTAGCTTGAACTATAGCAACAATATTCATTTAAACCCCCAATTAGAAGGATTAATTAATAACTCGTCTTCTAATTCGATATTAATTATATCTGCTAATGGTTTTTTTTTAATAGCGACAACAATTTGCTCAAAGTGGTTTAAACAATCTACACCGACTATAATTCTATTTATCTGTTCAAATGAGTTCACAAAAGAAATACAAGCATGGGCAGCAGAAACATTATTATTTGTAAGCCAATTATTCCATTTAATCCATACATTATCCCACATTATAAATTCTTTAGGAATCCTGTTGTATGGGATTAAAAGTAATCCCTGTAAAAAAACTGATCTAATATGAATCTCAATATTTTTAGCTGATAGTTTATCCAACCAACCAGAATTTAGAATTCTTCTGTCAACTAAGTTAAATGGTGCTTGAACTATATCAATCGAGAATTTAGGAATAATTAAGTCTAACTGAGCGGGAGAATAAATTGATATGCCTATCTTAGAAATAATATCTTTATTCTTATACTCTTCTAATGCTCTGTATAGTTCATCTCCATACTCACTTAATAATTGATTAGGTTCATGAAATAAAATGCCATAAATTTTTTTTACTTTCAAAGATGCCAATGATTTTTCAATAATACCTGCTACCCAATTTCTTATATTTAAGCAGTTCTCAGGTACGGCTGGTAGTTTTGTTATGACATTAAAATTATGTATATTTAGATTACCAAGAATAGCTTCACTCTTACCATAATTACTGGCAGTATCAATAGTATCAACTCCCTCATGTTTAGCTTTTTCCAAGATTTTCTTAATTTCTTTTTCCAATAGAGTACCTGACGTATTCGCCACTCCATATTCCGAACCTACTTGTGCGGTTCCAATAGCTATTTTCAATTTATAGCCTCACGTAAGGAGCATATTCTAGTTGAGACTAACTGATTAGTCTCAAGAAGTATCTCATTGAAGATATCTAAAATATTTAAACCATCTACTATTATATAATTTTCCATTAATTTATAGTTCATGAATTTCAGCTAGTTTTATTAAAATCTTTTTTCCATCCTTACTTTTAATGTATGCATTTGGATAAGGGTCCGAAAGCATTCTTATTTTGTTATATAGGTACGATGAATCTTTGTTAATAATTTCATCTATTGTAATCTCGCTTTGAGAAATTGTTCTTCTTTTATAGTATGTTGCATCTAAATCATTCTGTACTATTGGGGTAGGGTTTTCTTCTAAGATTTTCTTTGTTAATTCATATCCACTGTTTTCCATTCGTTCAAAAATGTCATAAATACTTCCTCTTAAATCTAAAGAATCAACTGCAAGAATATCTCCAGCATCCAACTTCTTATTCATACGAAAAATTGTAACTTTTGAGTCTAAAATTCCATCAATAATTTGGTTTTGTATTGGGCTTCCACCCCTATATTTTGGTAGATTAGATGGATGAAGCATTAAACATTTATATGCAACAGTTAAAATTTCTGGAACAATAAAGCTCCACCCATAAAAAAGAATAATATCTGGTTTGAAACTATCAACATCAAACTTTCGAAATTCAGCTTCCCCATTTATAATTGAAACTTGATCTTTGGGGTACTCTTTTTTCAATCTCTCGTATATATTAATCGCCCAAACTCTATAACCAAAACATAATATTCGCATTATTCAAATATCCTCAATACTTCAAAGGCCTCTGCTAAAATATACCCAGATTGCATACCTCGACAACGAGCCAATGACTCTAATCCTAATAATGATCTTGGAAATGGAAAGACCCCAACCTCGGAAGCATAAATACTTAGAGCCTCTTGTTTCTTTTTTACTTGTTGCTCATTTAATTCAATAAAATAATTTGGGTTAAATTGGTTTTCAAAGTTCCACTCAGATGAGCTTGGTACCTCATACGCTAAAAGAGTTTTTACTTTTCGATTTGGTAGCGGCCTTGTTGCAATAAGTGTCGCCTTATTGACTATCTGATGGTCAATGTTTAAATCTTTAGATGAGTGTGTAAAAATAGTATCAGGTTTAAAATCATCAATACTGGCTTCAATAATCCTATTTATATCTATCTGAGGAACAGTATCTAACTGGCTACAAGGTAAGTTTAAAAAACTAACATCATTCACATTTAATATTTTTAAAGCATCGACAGCCATTTGAGTTCGGCTGATAATCTCATCTTTAGCTTCTTGTGAATGAGGATCTTGAAATCTTGCAGTAGATCCTTCACCGATAAAGATAACTTTAATCTTTTTTGTAAGGCTAAACTTAGATATTACGCCTCCACATCCTAATATATCGTCGTCAGGATGAGCCGCAATAATTAAAATACGATCGCCGATCATTTATGCCTCCCTAAAGCTGGATGAAATTCATTTGTTATATATTTTTTTCCGAGTTTCTTCATTAAGCTATTACCATATTCAATAATCTCACCTCTCTTTTTGGTACTTATACTTTCATCATGGACTCTATAAAAGAATAGTGACTTTGGTATATGAATTCCTTCCTTACCGTCAAGTATCATTTTCAAAACAAGCTCATAATTTTCTAAACCGCAATTCTTTTTTTCTTCATTATATCTTCCGTAAAAATCAACTAAATTTTTTGGAAAAATTGTTCCACTTGCCAAAAAATCGCCTCTCTCTAGAATCTCATTTAATGAAAAATTTGGTAATGTAATATTACTTATGGTTTTGCCCTCTGAATCAATTTCACAATAATTACCGTAATAAAAATAATTGTTATCCTCAAGGTAAGGCTCGACATCTACTAAAAAATTTTCAGAAAGTATGTCATCTGAATCTATTCGACAAATATAGCGTCCCTTAGCGGAATTGATTCCATGGTTTGATGCATTTTCTACTCCATTATTTTCTTGTATATATATGTCAGCATTTAGTTTATATTTTAATAAAATATTTTTAGTTTCATCTATGCTTCCATCGTCGATTACAATTAATTCAGTCGTAAGTCCGGATTTTTTTTGATTAATAACGCTAAGTAAGGTTTCTTCAACATAATTCGCTGCATTATATGTAGTAACTATGAAAGTAATATCAATCATTATCTATACATAAATCACCAACCTTAAGGTAATCGCCTTTATTAATAGATCTAGAAATTCGCATACCTTCCATAGAGCCTAGATCTTTTAGCTCCATTGCATCCTTCGGGCAAGGCCTTAAGGGATAAAAGTCTCCTGGTGACACTTTATCTCCCTTAGAGACATTACGTTGCGCCCTCATAGAGCGTCTTTGAACAATTACTGTCTCAGCTTCATTTGGCTCAACTCTCTTTTCAGAGGAGCCTAACGAAAATTCTAACTCTCTTGTTCTTTCGACCATTTCTTTCCATGAAGCCGGATCCATAGAAAACTTATGGTCTGGGCCTTCTCTATGGTTATTATCGGTAAAGTGTTTCTCGATTGCACGAGCTCCAAGTGACACAGCCCCAAGAACTGTTGAATGCCCAGGCGTGTGATCACTCAATCCCAAACATAAATCAGGGAAGAGCTCAGCATAAACTTTTAGCACATTGAGATTGATATACTTAAAATTTTCTAGACTAGCTGTATAGTTCGTATTGCATTGCATTAAGCATAAATTTTTATTAATACCTATAGCAAGATTAACCGCATTTTTAACCTCAATCAATGATGAAGCACCGGTTGCTATGAAATAAGGCTTATTTTTTTCTGCAACTTTTTTGATCATTTCAGGCCAATTAATGTCGCCAGATCCTATTTTATATGCTGGAACATATGGATCCAAGAAGTCAACAACCTCTAATGAATAAGGGGTAGTAAAAAATGATATCTTTGCATCGGCACATGTTTGAACAAGCATCTCAGTCCATTCAAGATTAACGCTTGCATCACTATAAACATTAAATACGCTTTTTTTCCACTTAGATTGATGAGAATTTTCTGCGCCAAGCGAATTAAAACCAAAATCAGAAACAATTGTTTTAGCCTCAAAATGCTGGAATTTTGCAGCGTCTGCTCCTGCTTCAGCTGCTAAATATATAAGATCTTTAGCTCTCTCGATATCGCCATCATGATTGGCTGCAATGTCAGCTATAAAGTAAGTAGGGCTACTTTTATTTATTTCTTTTCCGTTAATTTCCATAATTACTTTGACCTCAAAGGTATGACTTACTAACTTTATCTATTTCTTCAGATAAAGTTGGTAGAATTATATTTAGTTTATTTTGAATTTTTTTGCAATTCATTATCATAGACATAGGGCGCTTTGCTTGAACTTTATCTCCCTTAGTAAAAGGAATTGCATCAATTAAATCTTTTGAATACCCTAATTTTGTTGCAAATATATAAATAAACTCTAATTTTGACATTCCCTCCAGCGAGCCCAAATTAAAAATTCCAAAAGGCTTAACTTTTATAACTTGATTTATCAGATCGGCTAAAGTATCTAAAGAGAGTGGGTTGAAATATATATCGTCAAATCCATTGATTTTTTTTTGACTATCAAGCGACTTCATAATCCAACCTGTAAAGCCTTTTTCCTTGAATTTAGGATTATTCCCAAAAAAATTGGTTCTCAAGACCGTAGAATCTATTCTGCTTGCAAAAATATCCCCTAAAAACTTAGAATAAGCATAATAATTTTGTAATACAATCTCATCTTCAAAGCTACCCTCTTTCTTGTCGTAAACATGATCTGTAGATATATGAATAAAATGTGTGTCTAGCCTGTTTACTTCGATTGATTTAGCAATGTTATCAACTATCTTAGCATTTACCAGGTAAGCTTGGTTTGGGTTAGATTCGCATCCATCAACATCAGTGTATCCCGTAGCATTGATTAAAATTTGTGGGGAATAATCTATCAGTGCTGCATTTAGTTCAGAATAATTTGAAGCATCAAAAGTAACATCCTCATTCGAGGAGTGGCTATGAGCTACAACAACATATCCAGAATTTTTAAAATAAAGCTTAAGAAATGAGCCTAAGTAACCACTTGCTCCAAGAATAAGTAGACTTTTTTTCATTTAAATAGACTTAAAATTCTTATGATTACTTTTCAACCAACTACTTAAGCTTTTTTCCGTCATCCATTCACTATTAACCTCTGATGAATATATAAAATCTTTACTCACTTTTTTTCCCTTCTTTATTCTTTTTTTATCATTCGACCAGTTATGTATCATTGGAAGTATTTTGAAATAATCATTGTATTCGTATGTATACGGAGCATCTTCTAAGCCAATCATTTGCTCATGAATTTTTTCTCCCGGCCTTATCCCAATAATTTTTTGTTTAGCTTTAGGTGCAATTGATTTTGCAATATCAGTAATTTTCATTGAGGGAATTTTTTTTACATAGATCTCACCGCCTAACATATCTTCAAATGCAAGCCATACTAGCTCAATGCCCTGCTCTAGAGTGATCATAAATCGAGTCATATTTTTGTCGGTAATTGGTAATATTCCAGAGCTAGCTAAAGACATAAAAAATGGTATAACTGATCCACGAGATCCAATTACATTTCCATATCTTACAACTGAGAATGTCGTATTATGTGTCTTATTAGCCTTACTTCTATTTGAATTAGCTGCTATAAATAATTTATCAGATGCTAGTTTTGTAGCTCCATAAAGATTTATTGGATTACTTGCTTTGTCAGTTGATAAAGCCACTACTCTTTTTACATTGCTATCAATACATGCATCAATCAGATTCATAGCTCCGATAATATTAGTCTTAACACATTCAAAAGGGTTATATTCAGCGGTAGGAACAATCTTAGTTGCTGCTGCATGAACTACATAATCAACACCGTCTAAAGCACGTGATAATCTATCTTTGTCTCTTACGTCTCCGATAATAAACTGAACTCTAGGGTCCTCAACATATTGTTGAGATAGGTTCCATTGCTTCATTTCATCTCTAGAATAAATAATCAATCTTTTTGGTTTAAATTTTTTCAGGGTCAAAGGGATGAAAAGACTTCCGAATGAACCTGTACCGCCAGTGATCAGAATAGAGGAATTTTTAAGCATGTTTTTTTTTGTAATTAATTTCATTATAGCTCCCTGTGTTTACAATATTACCATCCTCCAAACTTATTATGACGTCGCAATTTTTCAATGTAGAAACTCGATGAGCAATAATAAGGATAGTAAGACTTTCACTTAAGGAATCAATTGACTCCATTACAACTTTCTCTGTTTCACTATCAAGTGAGCTAGTTGCCTCATCAAAAATAATAACCTCAGCATTATTATATAAAGCTCTAGCAATTCCGATTCTTTGTCTTTGGCCTCCTGACAAACGAACTCCACCCTCACCAATTAATGATTTATATTTATTACGTAGTTTTTGAATTGGTTTATCAATTTGAGCCATCTTTGCGGCACTTTGAACACGATCAAAATCTATTTCATTAAGAGGTGTCCCGAATGCGATATTTTCCTCAATAGATCCATCAGATAAGAAAATTTGTTGAGGCACATGTGCAACATTTCTTTGCCAATTTTGAATTGATGATTTTAAAATCTTCTTACCATCAATTAAAAAAGAACCATTTGAGGGCTCAAGCAAGCCCATTATGATATCCATAATAGTACTTTTCCCACTTCCAGTTTTCCCAATAAAACCAACTCGACTTCCTTTTTTTATAGATAAATTAAAATTATTGATCACTAAGGAGGTTTTTTCAGTGTATCTAAATGAAATATTTTTTAATAAAATCTCATTCATAAAGGTTAAGGGAGGTATATCTTTTTTACCATCCTTATTTGGTATTGATTGATCTAATAAATTAATTGTATCTTCTAAAGGTCTGATATTTCCTCTAATATCTGATATTGCTGCCCAAGATGTTTGAACTAATGGAAGAATTTTTTGTGCGCCAAGGCCTAAGGCGCCTAAAAAAGGAATAGCTTCAAGAATTCCAGAGTTCTGTAAGGTCATAAAGTATGCAACAGTTGCAATCACAACCATCCCAATGCCTTCCATAAGGTACCTTGGGCTTAAGGCAGAAAATAAATTAGCACCTTGTGCCTTTCTTAAGTCAAAATCAGATTTTTTATGTAGATCAACGTAATATGATTGGGTTCCACTGAGTAAAATATCTTTTATGCCCCCCAAACCCTCATTTAAATTTTTTATTATTAATGTTAATTTTGAAGAGATTAAGTCACCATTAACCTTAAGCCTTTTGCGTGTAAACTTAAATACCAAA
>Ga0209830_10002256_pt1 | contig 15667 bp, 18 predicted proteins | sample ArcticOcean_MG_C_12_FD_187439 | JGI IMG/M metagenome (GOLD analysis project Ga0209830, IMG submission 187439) | Marine microbial communities from western Arctic Ocean - ArcticOcean_MG_CB8_130 (SPAdes) (version 2) | ecosystem: Environmental > Aquatic > Marine > Oceanic | place: Arctic Ocean...
CAGTAGTTGGATAAATTGGTGTATAAAAATTTTTAAGTGGGGTATCTATGGAAACAAATTCATATTTAGGATGAATCATTTCAAATAAAAATGTATTTAATTTGATCTCGCCATAGATCCTTATGATTTTACCCTCTTTAAATTCTTTTATTTGACTTGGATAAAAATTCATAAATCTTAACTTTAAATCACCAGATATGTCTTTAACATAAACAGTTAAATTTTTTCTTGGTCGATATGAAACTTCTGTACTAATTATTTTTGCTTCGACTTGATGCATGAAGCCTGGTGTAATATTTTTTATTAACTCAATCTTTGTTTCGTCTATATATCTTAGAGGAAGATGAAGAAGCAAATCAAATGAATTTAGAATTCCTAATTTTTTTAATTTTTTTGATTGAATTTCTGTAAATATTGGTTTTGCCAATTTAATTAATTACTCTAAAACTAAAAATCCATCAGCCTCAACTAAGGATCCTTTTGGAAGAGATGCGACTCCAATTGCTGCCCTTGCAGGAAATGGCTCTGTAAAGTACGTCTTCATAATTTCATTTACTAAAGTAAAATGTGATAAATCGGTTAAATAAATATTTAATTTTGTAACGTCGTCAAAATTAGCACCTGCTGCCTTTATAACATGGTTTAAATTTTCAAATACTTGTTTGATTTGTGCTTCAATTCCATCTACTAATTTCATTGTATTAGGATCCAATGGGATTTGTCCCGATAAAAAAACTATATTTCCTTTTCGAATTGCTTGGCTATATGGCCCAATGGCTTGAGGAGCATTTGTTGAATTTATAGCTATTTTTTTCATTATTTATTTTCCTTATTTCAATGTAAAGATTTTACACGATTGATTTTATTAATTTTAGGGATCTTCCTTAAATTCCTGATTAAATCTGCTAAATGTATACGGTTACGAACTTGAACGATTAATCTTAAGTTAGAAAAAGAGCTGCCATCGCCTTCATCAACAGAAATATTATCTATATTAGCCTCTGAATCCGATATGGCAGATGTAATTATTGCTAGTACTCCACGCTCATTTATAACTAATATATTTAAACTTACATTAAAATATGCTTCTGGGTTTGGCTCCCATTCAACATCAACCCACTTTTCATGGTCTAATTTTGAGTTTTTGATACCTAGGCAGTCATGAGTATGTATTATTAGTCCTTTATCTTTATTAATAAAACCAAGTATCGGGTCCCCAGGAATTGGATGGCAACAAATTGAAAGTTTTATTGCCATTCCTTCGGAACCTTTTATAGTAATTACATCTAGGAATTTTGTTTGTTTTTTTGTTTGTTTCGAACCATCTATGATGCTCGTTAATTGATGCGCGACCATTACATTAATTCTTTTCCCTAATGCTATATCTATAAGAATATTATCTTTAGAATCCAAATGGTAGTCTAAAATTAACTTATCCCAATGCTTTTTCTTTATTGATACTGGAGAAACATGAAAGGCTTTAAGTGCATTGTTTAGCATACTGTTTCCTAAAATAACAAGATCTTTACTTTCAGCAGATCGAAGAAAAAGCCTTATTTGTGATCGAGCTTTTGGTGTAACAATAAAATTAAGCCAGGCTGGATTTGGTTTTGCAACAGATGCAGTAATAATTTCAACGTGGTCACCAGTCGTTAATTCTGCTCGCAAAGGAACCAGTTCCTGGTTTATTTTTGCTGATATAGCGCTGTTTCCAACAACCGTATGAACAGCATATGCGAAATCAATTGTTGTAGATTCTTTTGGTAGAGCAAAAATTTTACCTTTTGGTGAAAACACATATATTTCATCAGGAAATAAGTCAATTTTAAGGTGTTCTAAAAATTCAAATGAATCACTACTTTCTGTTTGAATTTCAAGTAACCTTTTTAACCATTGGTTAGTTTGTTGTTGAAGCTCTGTAACATGTGTATCTTTATTTTTATAAAGCCAGTGAGCTGCCACTCCAGCTTCAGCTAACTTATGCATATTTTCCGACCTAATTTGAATTTCAAAAGGCATACCGAATGGACCAAATAATGTTGTATGGAGAGATTGATAACCATTGGCTTTTGGTATGGCAATATAATCTTTAAATTTGCCAGGTATAGGTTTGTATAAAGAGTGTAAAACACCCAAAGTTAAATAGCACTCATTTAAGTCGCTAACAACAATTCGGAAACCATAAATATCATTTATTTGAGAAAAATTCGTGTGCTTGTTAAGCATTTTTCTATGGATACTTGCAGGATTTTTTTCTCGCCCAGTAATTTCGGCTTTTATTTCTGACATTTCTAATTTGTCTTTGATTGCAATAAGGGTCTTTTCAATAATTTCTTTTCTATTACCTCGACTCGCAATAATTGCTTTGCTAATAGTTTTATATCTTAACGGATGTATATATTTAAAACTTAAATCTTCTAATTCTTGATAAACATTATTCAATCCCAATCTGTTTGCAATTGGAGCATATATATCTGAAGTTTCCTGTGAGATTTTCCTTCTTTTTAATGGCTTCAATGGCTCCAGTGTCTGCATATTATGCAATCGATCTGCCAGCTTTATTAAAATCACTCTAACGTCCTGTGACATTGCTAATAACATTTTTCTAAAATTCTCTGCCTGTGCCTCGGTATCATCAGCAAAATGAACTTTATCTAGCTTTGACAAACCATCGACCAATTTCGCGACCTGCGAGCCGAATTTTTTCTCGATATCATCTCCTGTTGAAGGAGTGTCTTCTACTACATCATGAAGTAATGCCGCTTGGATTGAGGCTGCATCAAGGTGAAATTCTGACGCAATACATGCTACTGACACAGGGTGTGAAATATATGCTGCTCCCCCTATCCTTTTTTGTCCTGTGTGGGCTTTCTCACTATAGCGATAAGCCTCCCACACTAACTCTATTTCTTTTTGTGGAAGATACGCTTTTAATAGCTTGGTCAGTTTTGAGTTTTGGTTATCTGCAGGTAAGAGTGGGGCAGTAACTTTTAATAGTTTTTCCGCCTTATTATTTTGAGCGGTTTTATCCATTTATTTATTAAGCATATTTAATAGAAAGATATTCTTATTAGTTAAGTCGTACTTTTTTTAAGGATTTCTGGTCCAACTAATCCAGCTGCAATCTCTCTCAACGCCATAACAGAAGGTTTATCATTTGAGCCAGCAACATCAATAAGCGGGTCTGCACCATTGGCAAGCTGCCTAGATCTGAATGCGGCTACTAAAGTTAATTGAAACCTATTAGGTATCTGTTCTAAACAATCGTCTATTGTAATTCTTGCCATCTTACATTCCCCTTAATTTATTTCTTTAACTCATCAATTAAATATTTATGATTTAAAACTTGATTCTCTGTTCTTAATTTATAAGCTTCTGGTTTGGACTGAATAATTGCCTTAAGTTCTAGCAGAGCTTTTTCAAAATTGTCGTTAATTGTAACATAGTCAAATTTATCTAAATGGCTCATTTCATTTCTGGCTGCGGCTATTCTTAACTTAATATTTTCTTTGCTATCTTGACCGCGTTTATTTAACCTACTTTCTAGAGCATGCACTGATGGAGGGATTATAAAAATGCTAATCGATTCTGGAAACAATTTCTTAACGCTAAATGCACCTTGATAGTCTATTTCTAAAATAATATCTTCGCCTTTTCCAATTGCCATTTTTACTGTTGATTTTGATGTGCCATAAAATGCTCCATGGCATTTTGCACTCTCCAAGAATTCTTTATTATCCTTCATTTCCTTAAACTTACCCTCATCTAAAAAGAAATAATCTTTTCCGTCTATTTCACCAGATCTTGGCTGTCTTGTTGTAAACGATATAGAAACTTTTATATTGAGATTTTCAGACACAATAGCCTTAACCAGCGAAGTTTTCCCTGCACCGGATGCTGCTGTAATGATATATAAATTTCCTTTTGATGATTTCATATAATCTATTCTATGTTTTGTATTTGTTCTCTAATTTGATCAATTAAAACTTTTAAATCAACTGATATTTTTGAAATATCAGTTGAAATTGATTTTGATCCCAATGTATTTGCTTCCCTATTAAATTCTTGCATTAAAAAATCTATCTTTTTACCAACAGGCTCAGATTTATCTAACAACCTTCGTAATTCTGAAATATGAGCACCCAACCTGTCAAGCTCTTCCTCTACATCACCTTTTTGAACAAAAATTTGAAATTCTTGTTTTAAACGATCTTGATCAACATCAATTAAAGCGGCTTTAAACTTATTTATAATTTTATTTTGGTGAGATTTGATAGCTGATGGCATAAGTTTTTTTACCTTTAAAACCAATTTTTCTATTAAATTCAGTTTAATTATAATAATCTTTCTTATTTTTGCTCCCTCTCTTTTCCTATCTATTATGAGTTTAGAAAGAGCTTGCTTTGAAAGGCCTAGAAGAATTTTTTCTATTTTCTTTATATCTAGTTTATTTTTTTTAATTCCTGAAATTTGCATTAAATCAATAGGGTTAATCGATTGAGGATTTTTAATATATGATGCTATTTTTTCAGATGTTTGGATTAGTTTTTTTATCTGAGTTAAGTCTATATTATTTGGATTGAAATCATCACCTACTGGTTTCAAGTAAATTTTATACTCAGCTTTGCCTCGACTTATATTTGTAACAATTTGAGCTCTTATTTTAGGCTCTAAAGTTTTAAGCTCTTCACTTAATTTTAGTTGAAGTTCAAAATATCGGCTATTTAATGTCTTAATCTCAAGGACTAGATTACCAAATTTTGTTTCGTATTCTCCAAAAAAGAAACTTGTCATGCTTGAAATCATAATTACTCTCTAATAAAATATTTAACTATTTTACAATCTTATTTTCATTATAGTAAAACTTTAATGAATCAACTTATATTTAAAGATGCCAATAGATTATAATTAATCTTTTAATGAATTAATCCAAAGGAAATACATGCGACTATCCCAACGAAAAAATAATGAGCTTCGCTCTATTGAAATTATACGTAATTATACTAAGCATGCAGAAGGATCGGTTCTTATTAAATGTGGTGATACTCATGTGATATGCACTGCAAGCATTGAAGAGAAAATACCCTCCTTCTTGAAAGGTAAAAATCAAGGTTGGGTTACAGCTGAATATGGAATGCTGCCTAGATCAACATCAACAAGAATGGTAAGAGAAGCTTCAAGGGGAAAACAATCTGGAAGGACTCAAGAGATTCAAAGGTTGATTGGAAGAAGTCTTAGATCAATTATTGACTTAGAGATACTTGGTGAAAGAACAATTCAAATTGATTGTGATGTTATACAGGCGGATGGTGGCACTAGAACAGCAAGTATTACTGGTGCCTACGTAGCATTATATGACGCCATTCAAAACCTAATAACTAAAGGGCTTATAAAAAATTCACCTATTGTTGATTCCATCGCTGCTATATCTCTTGGAATAAAAGATTCAGATATTTTTCTTGACCTTGATTACATAGAGGATTCAAACTGTGACACTGATATGAATATAGTAATGACAGGCTCTGGGAAATTTGTTGAAATTCAAGGTACTGCTGAAGGAGAAGCTTTTAGTCGTGATGAAATGAACGATTTGATTGATATGGCTGAACATGGCATTAAGCAATTAACTGAAATACAAAATGCTCTTATATTTTCAGATTAACACATGAATAAAATTGTAATAGCAACGAGTAATGAAAAAAAATTAGAGGAAATTAAATGGCTTCTTTCTAGTCTGCCAATTGAAATTATTCCTCAATCTCAATTGGGAATAAGGCCCTGCGAAGAGCCTTTCAACACATTTATTGAAAATGCACTAGTTAAGGCAAGATTTGCATCCAAGCAAACAAATTTGCCAGTGATAGCAGATGACTCAGGGCTTTGCGTAGAATCCCTAGATGGGCGGCCAGGTGTTCTGTCTGCCAGGTTCGCTGGGGAGGGAGGAAATGATGAGGCTAATAATGATAAATTACTTAATAGCTTAAAAAATAATAGTAATCGTCGAGCACATTACTACTGTTCGATTGTTTTCATTAGAAATTTCTTGGATCCACAACCTATTATTACTGAAGGTATTTGGCAAGGCGAAATTTTACAACGAAGAAAGGGTATTAATGGGTTTGGTTATGACTCAATTTTTAAAGATTTTAAAACTGACTTATCAGCTGCAGAGCTAACACCTGAGCTTAAAAATAGAATAAGTCACCGCGGGCAAGCTTTGCAAAAATTAAAACAAAAACTTACAATACTTTATGAATAAAAAAGATAACCATTGGCCGATATGGATGAGAGACGATAATTCAATTGTTTCTTGTACCGAAAAAATTAAAGTTATGAAAGAAAACTTTGATGAATTAAAGCAACTTGCACAAGATGCTTTTGAAGATGGCTTAATAATGGAAGTATCTGAAGAGCAATTAAAAGAAACGCTACAGAAATTAATCAATGACCTTAACAATCCTTTGAAAAAAAAATAAATTAAATATGGGTTACCACATTGTCTAAAGAATATCTCCTACCTCTTTCGATTTATGTCCATATCCCATGGTGCATTCATAAATGTCCGTACTGTGATTTTAATTCACATGAATTCCAAGGGCAAGATATTAAACATAATGAAATTACTTATACAAATGCGCTAATTAAGCAATTAGAAAGTACTAATTTTTCCTCTCGAAGGCCGATACATTCTATTTTCTTTGGTGGAGGGACTCCAAGTCTATTTAGCCCTGCTGCATTTGAAAAAATAATTAATAAGATTAGTCATAAATTTGGGCTTGAAGACAATTGTGAAATTACAATCGAAGCAAATCCTGGAACTATAGATAAAAAATATTTTTATGGTTATAAAGATGCTGGGATCAACAGAATGTCTTTAGGTATTCAAAGCTTTAATGATAAACATTTACAAAAATTAGAACGGATTCATAATAAACAAGAAGCATATGAGGCAGCAAAACTTGCAGTTAAATTGTTTGATAAAGTTAATATTGATTTAATGTTTGCCTTACCAGAACAAACACAATTAGAACTTAAAGAGGATATTAAAATAGCTTTAGATATTGGCTCTACCCACATATCTTATTACCACCTTACAATTGAGCCTAATACTTTTTTTTATAAACACCCTCCTAAAATTCCTAATCATGATGACAGTTCAAAACTATTTGATCTAGTTAGAGAGGGGCTAATAAATGCTAATTTTAATCACTACGAAACTTCTGCATACGCAAAAAAAGGGGACCAATGTCGACATAATTTAAATTACTGGAATTTTGGTGATTATTTAGGCATTGGTGCTGGGGCGCATAGTAAAATAACATCAGGAGAATCGATACAGCGTTATGCTTGTCATAAAAACCCTAAGTATTACCTATCTGAAGTTAATAAAAATAGCTATTTTAATGAAGAACGTTTACTTACAAATAATGATCGTGTTTTTGAGTATATGATGAATGCATTAAGGCTTAATGACGGATTTGAAATTAATAATTTTGAGCGCAGAACAAATCTACATATCAGTGAGATAAAAAAAGAACTATCAATTGCAAAAGAGAAACGGCTCATCTCAGAAAATGATGGTAGGATTAAACCAACAATTTTAGGCCAAAATTTTTTAAATGAACTTTTACAAATTTTTTTAAGGGACCAAGATCATGATGCTAAATAAAATTATTGATGACTACGTAGTTTCCGATCAAATTAATGAGGATGATGTTAAAAAGTTGAAAGAAGCTGGCTTTAAAACTATTTTTTGTAATCGGCCTGATAATGAAGAAAAGGATCAAGTCTCAGTTAAAAGTATTAACAATAAAGCCAATGAAAATGGTCTAACGTTTGTTCACCAGCCTGTTATTGGCGGGCAAATATCACAAAAAGATGTTGATGAATTTAGTGATTACTATGATGATGCAGAAAAGCCAATTTTTGCCTATTGTAGAACGGGGACAAGATCAAGCATGTTATGGGCTCTATCAGAATCTGGAAAAAGGTCAGTTGATGATATATTAAGTCTAACCACTGCAGCTGGCTATAACCTTAGCAATCTTTTCCAATAAAGTAAGAAAAAGTTATTTAAACAGATAGGTCTGGTGCTGATATTGTCTGAATATATAAAAATACTATTCGATAATATTAATAACGCTTTTTGATAGGCCCACTTCCTTTAAAAAACTTAAAAGGCCAAAAATTAATGCTGTCATTGCCATAATAAAAAGTATAGATATAAATTGATCTAGATTAAAGCTAACTTCGGTCGATATAAATATCATTGCAATCAACATACAAATAAATAAAGCAGAAATTGTCGTTAAAGCTATTGCCCAGTGAGTCCAACGACCGCGAAGTATTAGAAGATCTAACTCTTTTTTTTGATATTCTGACAATACTTTTGATTCTTCATGTAAAACTCTAAAGCGATCTACAATTCTCGTTAAACGAGCTGTCATAACTGATAAAATAGCTCCTACCCCAGTTAATAAAAAAGCTGGTGCTACTGCCATTTGTATCACACTTGGAATTTCTACGAAATCGACCATAAGTCCTTTATTACTTTTTCATCTTTTGTTTGGCCCGCTTAAGAGCTGCTTTAACAGTATTAAAAGCTGTGCCACCAATATGTTTTCTTGATTGAATAGAGCCTTTAAGAGTTAAGCAACTAAAAATATCTTTATCGATTAATTTACTAAATTTTTGAAAGACTTTTAATTCAAGCTCAGATAAGTCACGTTGTTCATTAATTGCAAACTTGACTACTTTTGCTACAATTCCATGAGCTTCTCTAAATGTCATCCCTTTTTTTACTAAATAGTCAGCTAAATCTGTTGCTGTTGAATAACCTTTTAGCGCTGCTGCTTCCATTTTATTAGGAAATATTGTCAACTTGGAAATCATTTCAGCGAAGATATTTAGAGTATCTGAAATCGTATCAGCTACATCAAATATTGGCTCCTTATCTTCTTGGTTATCTTTATTGTATGCAAGTGGCTGTCCTTTCATCAATGTAAGTAAGCTCAATAAATGCCCATTCACTCTACCAACTTTACCTCTAACTAATTCAGGAACATCTGGGTTCTTTTTTTGAGGCATAATACTTGAACCTGTACAAAAACTGTCTGAAATTTCAATAAATTCAAAAAATGGACTAGACCACATAATCAACTCTTCAGACCACCTCGATAAATGGGTCATTAAAATAGATGCATTTGAATTGAATTCAATTAAGAAATCTCTATCGGATACGGCATCAATAGAATTTTCCATAACGTCGTCAAATTTCAGTAATTTAGCTACGAACTTCCTGTCAATAGGATAAGAGGTGCCTGCTAGTGCTGCGGCACCCAAAGGTAAAACATTAATTCTTTTTCTAGCGTCTTCGAATCTCGCTTTATCTCTTTCCAACATTTCGTAATAGGCATGCAAATGGTGCGCGAAACTTACAGGTTGCGCAATTTGTAAATGAGTCATACCTGGCATAATTGTCATAATATGCTTATCAGCCAAATTTAAAGTTTCTTTTTGTAAAGCCTTGATCTGATTGATAGTTAAATCCACAACCTCTCTTAGATATAGTCTCATATCAGTCGCAACCTGATCATTCCTTGATCTTCCTGTATGTAGTTTTTTTCCTGCTGCGCCGATGATTTGAGTTAGTCTACTTTCTATATTCAAGTGGACGTCTTCCAAATCAACCGACCATTTAAATTTATCAGCAATAATTTCTTTTTTTATTTGTTTTAACCCTTTCATAATCGCACTAGAATCCGTGACTGATATTACTTTTTGTTTTTTTAACATTTCAACATGCGCAAGGGAGCCTTGAATATCAAACATCGCTAACCTTTGATCAAAATTAACTGACGCTGTATACCTCTTAACTATTTCACTAGTAGGTTCAGAGAATCTTTCTGACCATTTTTTTGTATTTTTTTTCATTTTATTTTTTTATTCATTAATTCAATGAATTATATATGAAAATTGCTAATCATATGACTAATCTAAAAATAGTCTCTGTGCTAAAATCTAGAGATTATTATGATTAAAAAAATTACAATTGCATCTAGAGAAAGTCCTCTTGCTATGTGGCAAGCAGAGTTTATTAAATCTAAAATCAATCTATTATTTCCTGATATCAAAATTAATATTGAAGGGTTTAAAACGCAGGGTGATATTTTAGTTAATCAATCACTTGCACTTATTGGTGGGAAAGGTCTTTTTATCAAAGAGCTTGAGAAAGCCTTAATAGAAAAAAAAGCAGATTTAGCCGTACACTCTATGAAAGATTTGCCAATGGATATTCCTGAGGAATTTCAACTTGTCGCCATTACAAAACGTGAAGATCCAAGAGATGCATTTATTTCTAATAATTTTAGCTCTATGGATATCATGCCGAAAGGTTCGGTTATTGGTACATCGAGTCTAAGAAGGCAAAGTCAAATCAAGGCAAAATATCCTGATTTAATAATAGATCCCTTAAGAGGTAATTTGCAAACACGTTTAAATAAATTAGATGGCGGTCATTATGATGCAATTATTTTAGCTGCAGCAGGACTCATACGTTTAGACCTAAAACCACGAATTAGGGCTTATTTAGATACTGGAATTAGTATTCCAGCGGTAGGTCAGGGAGCTCTTGGTATTGAGATGCTTAATGGCAATAAAGAGCTTAATAAGATTCTAAAATCTCTCAATGACGATGATACATCTCGATGCGTTTTAGCAGAGAGAGCAGTCAGCCGTTCGCTTGCTGGTAGCTGCACTGTTCCTTTAGGGGCTTTTGCAACAATATCCAGTAATGAATTTATTATAAAAGGGTTTGTAGCATCGCCAGATGGTTCTCGAATTGTTCATGGTGAAATAAGTGGTAATAAATTAGATTTCTACAAACTTGGGGAAGCTTTGAGTCAGATTCTGATTGATAAGGGAGCTAAGGACATTCTCTCGAGCCTATGAACCTAAATGTTGTAAAAAAAAGTATTGCTCTCATATCTACTAGGCCTTCTGAAAAAAATATTGGCCTATTGAAAGGGCTAGAAAATACAAATATTTCATTACTTAGCCACCCTTTGACTGAGATAATTCCTCTTAAAAATTATGATAGATTTGATGAAATTCTAAATAATTTAAAAATTTACCAGCATATTATATTTATCAGCACCAATGCAGTACAATTTTTTATTAGCCGTATTGATAAATTTTCAATTAAATTACCAAAGCATACTATTTTTTCCAGTATTGGCCCCACCACTCAAAAAGCCCTAAAAGATAATTTTGATATCAATGTTCATTGCCCTAAAAAAAACTTTGATTCTGAGCATTTATTAAATAATAAAGTATTTAAGCATATACAAAATAAAAAAGTATTGGTCATTAGGGGGGTCGGAGGTCGCGAGAGCTTAAAAAAAATGCTTGAAGAAAAAGGTGCGGATGTAGACTACGGTGAATGTTATATTAGAAATTATTTGCCAATTAATTTTATGAAAATCCAACAAGAAATTAAAGCTTACAATTCTATTTTTTTATTAATTTCGAGTCATGAAAGTGCAATAAATCTCCTAGCTCAAAATAAAGGGGGTAATTTGCAATGGCTTAAATCAACAAAAATTATCGTTAATCATCCGCGGATTAAGGAAGTACTCGATTTAACTTCTGATAATATTATTCTTACAAATGATGTAGCTCTAAATTCATTACTGAAGATTGTTAAATCTAATTAATATCAGATATTTATTATTTTTTTGGTGGCGCAAATGTAAACTTATCTGCAAAAAATTCATCCTCAGGTAGGCCTTGGCTCACAAAAGATTCGAAAGCAGTTTGTACTAAGCCTGGTGCACCACAGCAATAAACTTGTACATTATCAAAAGATTGGAAATCTTCGAGAACAGCTTCATGCACTAACCCAATCCTTACTTGACTAATATCTGATTTAGCTTCGCACACAGGGATATACTTCAACTCATCTATGCTATTTTCCCATTTTAAGGAAAGGTCGTTCATATATAAATCATCAAATCTACCGACCCCTCTATACAAAAAAATTGGTCGCTTAATTTTATTAAAAATCATATCTTCAATTACTGATTTGATAGGAGCAAAACCTGTCCCACCTGCAACAAAAATGATTGGCTTTTCACTTTTACGCAAATAAAATTGTCCTATAGGGGCATCGATTCGATGAATTGACTTTTCTTGCATTTCATTAAATACATATTGAGTAAATTTCCCGCCCTCAACCAATCTTAAGTGAAGCTCTAGCAAATTTTTATGGGGAGGGTTAGCCAATGAGAAAGCTCTTCTAGAATTATCACCCATAATAAACTCAATATATTGTCCGGCTTTAAATTTTAAATTTTCATTTCCAGGGAGTTTTAACATCATTTTGATAACATCTTTATTAAGCTTCTCTAATGATTCAACTCTGACTGGTGTTACCTTCGACTTTGCCACTTCCTCTCCTTCGCTCTCTTTAATGTCAATCGTAATGTTTTCAGTAGCTAATGCCTTGCAGCACAATATTAATCCATCTGTTCTTTCTTGTTCTGTAAGGGCTGATTCTTGGTAGTCTTCCAACATTACATTTCCTAGCTCTAGCTTTCCCTTGCAAGCGCCACACATCCCATTTCTACATGCATAAGGAATTGTAATACCGGCATCAACAGCCCCTTCCAAAATAGTCTGACTAGGTTTTACCTGGAACGTTCTTCCTGAAGATTTTAAAGTTACTGTATAAGGCATATTTTATTTTAGATCATCATCGCGATGATACTCTCCCTCAATTACGTCATCGCTGTTAGTTTCTTTCTTTTTACCAAAGGGATTTGCCTCATTTTTATTTAATTTCTCATCATCTCCTGATATTGGTATGAGCAAAAGAATGAAAGCGATAATATCAGTAAAAATTCCAGGGAATAAAAATAAACCTCCTGCCATCAAATTTTTTGCTGCTCCAACTATAAGGCTCATAGGATTACCCCCATGAGCCATGGTGCTCATAAACCTTGATAAGACTAATGTTTTTTCTTCTTGGATTAGTCGCCAGCCTAAAACCGCCATCACTATTAAATAGAGTAAAAACCACCAGCCATACAAGCTTCCAAATTTGAAGTAGCCCCAAATTTCAGCAAATGGTAATAGAATTAATCCGAAAAGAAGAATCGAGCGCATAAGTATTGGGTTATGATATTCATTAATATTAATTAAATACAGATTTTATTCTAATAATACTATAATTATAGCCATATTAGAGCCCTTAAAAAATGAAACGACACCTAAAAAAAATTTTAATAGCCTTTTTATCATTATTTATTTTTTCTTTTGCTTCTGCTGAGAACGAAAGCTCTTCTTTTTATAATAAAAAAGATTCTTTTTTAACTGCTGATGAAGCATTTAAGTTTGAAATATACAGCTCTGAAGATTTAAGCATGTTAAATATAAAATTTACAGTTGCCCCTGGTTACTATTTGTACAAATCTAAAACAAATGTAAATATTGACCCGAATTTAGAAATCAAATTAATTATAGCTAATGGGACAATCAAGGAAGATGAATTTTTTGGTAAACAAGAAGTCTTTTATAATTCAACTACTCTAAAAATATTACCCAAAACACCATTTCTCGATAATTATAATATTATTCTTGATTATCAAGGATGCAGTGATAAAGGGTTATGCTACCCCCCTATTTCTAAAATTATTCAGTCAAGCAATGTAAAAAATTATTCATCAAATATTGAAATATCAGAGACTGAAACTATTATTTCTAAAATTTCCGAACAGAATTTTATTATAACTTTAATAGGTTTTTTCTTTTCAGGTCTTTTGTTATCGATGACTCCGTGCGTATTACCTATGGTTCCGATACTTTCAGGCATTATTATCTCCTCTAATCCAAAGAATGCATTTCGCTTGACGCTTAGCTATGTTGGAGGAATTACTTTCACCTATACCTTGCTTGGAATTATTGCTGGTTTGACAGGAACCCTTTTATCTTCAAGCTTACAAAACACTAACTTTATTTTATTTGCTGGCTTCCTTTATGTAATCTTCGCTATTTCAATGTTTGGCTTGTTTGAACTGTCTGTTCCTTCTTTTATGCAAGATAAAATTACATATGTCACACAGAAATACAAACTAGAAAACTCATTTAATGTCTTTATTCTTGGTTTAGTTTCTTCATTAATTTTAAGCCCATGCGTCGCACCTCCTCTGGCAGCAGCAATTCTTTATATTGGTAAATCTCAAGATTTAATTCTTGGGGGTAGCTCACTTTTCTTTATGAGTCTTGGCATGAGTGTCCCTCTTTTAGCTATTGGAATATTTTCCATTAAAATTATTCCTAAGCCTGGACCATGGATGATAAATATTAAAAAATTAATGGGCTTTATATTACTGGCTATGTCTATTTATATTACTAGGCCTTTGCTAACGGAAATAGTATTTTTCTACAGCCTTTTCTTAATTCTTATTATTTCAATTATGTATTTTATCTGGTCAAATACTAAATCAAAAAAAATTACTAAAATAATTTCAATTCTTTTAAGCTTAATTATTATTTGCTTTATTATTTTCCAAACTAAACCAATGATTTCAGAATCTGGTCAGCAACATAACCAAATGTTTTTAACTATCAATAACCTCGATGAGTTAGAAATTTTGTTAAACGACTCAGACAGAAAACCTATTATTCTTGATTTTTATGCTGATTGGTGTGTTGCTTGCTTAGAATATGAAAAATTTACATTTAACGATCCATCTGTAATTAATTTGATGAGTAGGTTTGAACTGCTTCAGGTTGACGTAACTAAAAATAATAAAAATCATCAAATTCTTCTCAAAAAATTCGACCTTTTTGGGCCACCAGGAATTATTTTCTTTAATTCTGAAGGTCAGGAAGTAAAAGAGCTTAGAACTATTGGCTTTAAAAATAGTAAAGAATTTTCTTCTATTCTTATAAAGGCAATTAAATGACTAATTCTAAATTTGTATTTTTAATAATCCTAATAGGCTTACTTAGTAGTCTTGCTGGTTTATATCTAGGTAAAAATACTCTTTCTTTTAACAACGCGACTCAAACTGAGATTTTTTTTAATTCTCAAAGTAAAGATTTAAATAATAATAACGTCTCTCTATCTCAATATAAAAATAAATGGTTGTTAGTGAACTTTTGGGCGACATGGTGTGCTCCATGTAGAGATGAAATTCCTGAGCTCAACGATCTTTCAAAAAATAATAATAAGGTGCAACTTGTTGGAATTGCTATTGATGAGATTGAGGCTGTTAAAATTTTTCTTGGTAAAACCCCTATTCACTATGATTCATATGTTTCAAATGATATGGATGGGTTAGAAATTTCTAAATCCCTAGGAAATGAAAAAGGTATTTTACCCTTCACTGTCCTAATTGCTCCAAGCGGTAAAATACAAGAGGCATTTTATGGAAGATTAGATGTAAGTAACTTAAATAAGTACTTAATAAAAATAATTGAATAAAAAAACCATTAAAAATCATTAAAATGTAGACAAAAGTATTCATTTTCGTCTAAAATAGTCTTCCATATGCAATATTTATATTGGTTTATATTATGAAAATTAAAAATATTACTGTTATCCATGGTCCAAACTTAAATTTACTTGGGCAACGAGAGCCAGATCATTACGGAACTCATACTC
>Ga0209830_10002284_pt1 | contig 15579 bp, 9 predicted proteins | sample ArcticOcean_MG_C_12_FD_187439 | JGI IMG/M metagenome (GOLD analysis project Ga0209830, IMG submission 187439) | Marine microbial communities from western Arctic Ocean - ArcticOcean_MG_CB8_130 (SPAdes) (version 2) | ecosystem: Environmental > Aquatic > Marine > Oceanic | place: Arctic Ocean...
ATCATCACAGAATTACAAGTTTTTGATTTTATTAGTGTTACAGTGTGTTAGAAGTTACTTACCGCGTTGTTAACATTTTTGCTACGAGTACGTACAACATATCCTCCACCTCTCTCTCTCTCTCTCTCGTGTGTATCCGTGCGTGGAATTTTTTTCAGCGATTGCTCTATCGCGTTCTTTAAAGTTCTCTCTCAACTCACACTATAAATAAATCCGATACATATTAAAATCATATCAGATATAAAAATATTCCGATCTGTTCTCAAACATCACGGAGCGTCAGTAGTCTAGTAGTAGATAGTACAGAGCGGTGTTTATTGCGAACAAAAAGAAGGGAACAGGAATGGCCGAGCAAATAGAAGCGAACGCGCATTTGTTCACCGAGAAACAACTGAAAATCTGTAAAGGCTTACTCGAAGAACGGCAAGCGCACGTATTCTCTCATTGGCCAAAGCTCGGCTCGAACGATTCGGAGAAAATAAAACTGGTCGAGCAGATCGAATCGTGCGACGACGGGTATCCGGGAGGATTGAGGAAATATATCGAAAACGCGAGGAAGTTATTGGAAGAATCGCGCGAAGGGAAGAACGCGTTCGATGGATGGGAGCCGGCAGTACCGAAAGGTGAACGAGTAGAATACGCGAGCGAGACGCATCGGGAGTATGAACGAGTCGGCGTAAGAGAGGCGAAGAGGACGGCGTTCGTGTTAGTCGCCGGCGGTTTAGGCGAGAGGTTGGGCTATAAAGGAATTAAAGTGAGGTTACCTGTTGAGAGAGCGACTGGGGAGAGTTATTTAGGGCTATACGTGAAATCTATTTTGGCCTTACAGGATTGTGAATCAGTGGGCGGAGGAATTTCTGACGACGCCGCTGGCGGCGCCGATGCGATTATGAAGAAGATTGATATTCCGCTCGCGATTATGACTTCGGAAGATACGCACGCTTTAACGTTGGAGTTGTTGGAAACGAGCGACTATTTTGGAGCGAAAAAGTCACAAATTCATTTAATGAAGCAAGAGAAAGTGCCATGTTTGTGCGATAACGACGCTCATTTGGCCTTGAACGATGATGATAAGTACGTTTTGCAAACGAAACCGCACGGTCATGGAGACGTACATTCGTTATTGCACCAATCCGGCTTGCTCGCTAAATGGAAAGATATTGGCATTGAGTGGGTGACGTTCTTTCAAGACACGAACTCGTTAGTTTTTAGAGTAATCCCAGGCGCTTTGGGTGTTTCAAAAAAAAACGATTTCGAGTTTAACTCTTTATGCGTCCCGAGAAAAGCTAAAGAAGCCGTCGGAGGAATCGCGCAATTGACGCATAAGGATGGGAGTCGCATGACTATTAACGTGGAATACAATCAACTCGATCCGCTTTTACGCGCGACTACGTCGCCGGAAGGCGATGTGAACGACGAAACGGGATTTTCACCCTACCCAGGAAACATTAATCAACTCATAATCAAACTCGAGCCGTACGAAAAACAACTCGCAAAAACTGGCGGCGCGATCGAGGAGTTCGTTAACCCAAAATACAAAGACGATACAAAGACGACGTTTAAATCTCCAACGAGACTTGAATGCATGATGCAAGATTACCCGAAATCGTTAAGTAAATCCGCATCTATCGGTTTCACCGTTTTCGATAACTGGGTCGGCTATTCTCCAGTGAAGAACTCTCCAGAAGACGGGAAGAGAAAATTCGACGATAAGCAACCTACGCATACCGCAACCTCTGGTGAGTTTGAATTTTACAACTGTCAGGCAAAGATATTAAGACTCGCTGGCGCTAACGTCCCAGAGCCAAAACTATCTGTACAAAAATACAACGACATGCAATTCCCAATCGGCCCCAAATGCGTTCTCTCGCCGACGTTTGGCTGCACGTTCGATGAAATTAAACAAAAAATTGGCCATAACGTGTCCATGACCGAGAACTCGGTCCTCATCCTCGAAGGCAACGTACACCTCGAAAACGTGAAAATAGATGGATCCGTGCACATCAAAGCCTTAAACGGCGCAAAGATCGCCCTAAAAGACTGTGAAATCAAGAACAAAGGTTGGTCCTGGAACGCCGTCGCAAACGCCGCCGAAGAAACCGCTCGCCTATGCGGTTTCGTCGTCGTTAAGCTCGAAACGGCTTCGTTGACGAGAGACTACGATTGCATCACGACCGTCTTAGATACTCTCATGTAAGTTATCCGACTCTCTTACTAGTTGCACTTTTATCCCTCGACGTTATATTGTTCACGTTTTCCCATCACGTACACTCTTTTCATCTTCTTTCCAAACTCTTATTACTATACTTTTCTCTCTTTTCCATTTTCTCTTTTTTCTCTCTTCTTTTTTGAAAAATTGATAAAACGCGTCAAAAAGTAATCACTCACTTTTTAAGCTTAATTGGACGCGTTTCATAATCGATTATTAATTGAGTAAAACGCGGCACATAAAACGCGGGCACATAAATGGCTCCAAGAAAACCAGCGCATGCAGACGATCAAATTAAGGCTCTGTCGCGCCTAGATCTTCTCTCGATTGCCTATAAACGCTCGCATGTCAAGGCGAAGACTTTATTCAATTCGTGCAAGCAAAAGATCGCGAGTAAGAAACAGAAGGTCGAGTTAAAGGTCTCGAAAGCGAAAGCGTTTGCGCGAGGGAAGACGTGTTTATTTATCGAAGGTCTTTCAGGCGGCGTGAATCGGAAGTTTGTAAGTTTCAATGAAATCGCGCGGAGGAGCAGTAAGGACTGGATTCGAGTTTTGAACGAATCGAGGAGTGCTGCTGGAGAGGCGTTTCCGAGCGGGTTGAAGGTTCCAGAGTTTCGCGATCGAGTTCGTGTCGTTCGTGGTCCCGGTACTCGTAGTAGAAGTGATACTAATGATGAGCAGATCGTTACTGCGAAAGCGAGGGATTGGGCGTTGGGAAGTGGAGGAAGAGGATCGGGAATGAACGGCGAGCGCGAAGCGAAGATGAAGTCGTTCGCGACCGAGGCGAAAGAGACGGCGGAGAGAGCGATCGAGGAAGTGAAGAGGAATATCGTGATTGCGGTGAAGACTGTTGAGGAGAAGAGAGGTGATGTAGGGCGGTCGTTGATTGGAGCGAATGCGATTATTAAAGATGCGTTTTTAGTACGCGATAAAGAAGGCAAAGATATGAGCGAAAGTCGTGAACAACAACGAATTGGCAATAAAAATAGTAGTAATAAAAGTAGTAGTAGTAGTAGTAGTAATAGTAGTACGACGACGGCGACGAATAAAAATAGCGGTAAAAGTGTTCTCCCAGTCGCACAAGAAAACAACAATATCAACAGCGGTGCGGATATTTTCGAACGAACGAAAGTAATCGCTGCAGAACTCGTCGATACGACCGCGTCCAGGATTGAAGACGTGAAGGAAAATCTCGAAATCGCAAAGAAAACGGTCGTACAGAAAGTTACCGAAATGCAATTGAAAGAAAACCTCGAAGAGGCTACGCAGAACATTGCAAGAGAGTCGAAGAAAATCGTCACCGAGAAAGTTCCGTCGACGATCAAAACTATATCGCAAGAGGCTGAGAACATCACAGGTTCCGCTTTGAAAGAGTTGAACGAAATCGATATCGATGCTCTCACGGCGAATGCAAAGAGAACGTTAGACGGAACGACGAAAACGGTCGAAACTATTTTCCGCGACGTCGAGAGAAACGCAAAGATAGTTTCTTCATCAGGGCGAGAGCTCGTAACGAACTTGATCGATCCGCCCGAAAAAATGCACCGAGTACGCAAAGGAGAATCTTTACTCAAAATCGCTCGAAAATACAACGTAAGCGTCGTCGACGTCTGCAGAGTTAACGAATTAGCGCCTACGGAAGAAAACCCACACTTCGTGGCTATAAAGATCGGTCAAATTTTGAAAGTTCCAAATCCAAAACGAATGGAAGAAACTCCGGCTTACGAGACTTCAAAAATTGACGAACATTATCAAGGTTCCGTGAACACGTATTACGAGCAAAGAACAAAACCATCGAAAAAGCCACAAAATGAAACACAATCTTCAACATCGAAAGCGAGCAACACGAACGATCTAGACTCGCAAACATCAGCAACAACAACGACGCAAACAAACGCACAACAACAACTCCTCCTCCGCAAAGCGCTCTCCGACGCGTCTACTGCTCCAACGACGAAAGAAAACGACGTCAAAGTATACGGTTCCGTTGCTTTACTCCTTTCCGCTGCCGCTCTATCGTACCTTCGAGCTGGCTTAGACGACGACGATAGCGATAACGACACCGCGCGGCGCTAGTTTGTAACTAAGCAGTACTCTCTCGCTGTTTAGCAAATCAGCAAAAAGAGGGTCAAATCTTAAATAAATTGCCAATACATTCCTTACGCGTAACAAAATCAACTCGCTCCAATCGAGCTTAAACACGACATCACGGAGCCAATGATTAAATCACTGCAAGCTCACTGCTCCTCATCGTTCTTCTCCTTCACGAACAAACAATCTGCATCGTTAAAGCTTGTCGCGAAGAAGTATCATCATCTTCTTCCCTGTCAACCTCATCATCTTCATCGCAATCACATTTTTTCCAAACGAGCCGTTTTGGTCGTTTTAACCGCGACATCTTTATTAATCACGCTTTCGTTACAGATATTGAACAAAACGAGCAAAACTAAGGAGTTATACGATAGAAACGATAGTAATAATAATAACGATGATGATCTTGTTAGGTTTTGCGAACACGAAGGACCTTTTTTAAGAACAACTTGGTCAAGAAAAAGAGCTCTGGAGATATTGGAGACCGTTGAACGAGAGATTAAGGAAAACGTGGACAGTTTGCGAGCGAAAAGAAGCGATAGGAAAGAACGATTTACGATACTCTTGAACACGTTCGAGAGAAGAGATTTATTGAAGCGGTCTATAAAGCATTATAAGGAGTGTGTGTCAGTGGAAGAGATTAGGGTTGTTTGGTCCGAGCGAGCGAAGAAGCCCGAAGAAGGCGAAGCCGGGTCGGAGGAGTATTTTGCGAAGAAGAAGAAGAGGATTAAGAACGTTGGGAAGAGGAGTTTTGTCGATAGTGATGAGAAAGAAGATGGAGATGAAGAGGAGGAACTTGTGAGATATGATTCGCATGAGACGACTTCGATTCAGAATAGGTTTGCTATGTTGGAGGATTTGAAAACCGAAGCCGTGTTTCACGTGGACGACGACGTGAGGATTCCGTGTAGGAAGTTAGCGAGCGGGTTCGAGGTTTGGAAAAGGAATAGGGACGCTTTAGTTGGGTACTTTCCGAGAGCGCACGCGAAGAAAAATGCTGATAAGCATTCGTGCGAGTTGAGATATGTTTGGAACGATTTTGAGCTGTTTTTCATGGATAGTAAGAGGTATTCAATCGCTTTAACGAAAGCTGCGTTTTCGCACGCAAAGTATTTAGGGGTTTATGAAAAGTATCTACCGGAAGGCGTGAGAGAGTACATTGATAAGAGGAAAAATTGCGAAGACATTGCGATGCAAATGCTCGTATCTTCAATCGTGAACGAGAAGAACGCGCTTGAAAATAGAAAAAATAAGTTAATAAAATCAGCCGTGGCGGTTTCTTCTGGCTGGTTGCATTACGTCGCAGGGAAAATAGATTCGATGTTTGTCGATGGCATTTCGAGCGGACAAGGGCATCACGACGAACGGTCTCGTTGCGTGACGGATTTTTCGCGCATGTTTGGTGGAGTAAGATCACCGCTATCGTCATCGTATTAGATTAGAATAGATTAGTATAGTATATTAGTAGTATAATCGATCACAAGATTGGAAGTGAATAGTAATATGTATTAAATTTCCTTTGGCAACGAAAGCGTCTTCAACGTGAAATCGTCCGCCGCTATTAATTTAAAGCATCTCTTGTGCAACTTCAATACGTTCCCAACAAACATATCATCTATGCCGTACGGTTTGCCATTTTCGTCTTTAATTTTCTTGCGCTCGAGGAATTTTCCGCCGTTACCACCGTTCTTGGCGGGCGGTTCAAACACGGACGCGGTATCGTCTTCGAGGAAAAACGAAAGAATGAAATTCCGCTGGTATTCATTTTCTGCATTAAATTCGTCACCGTTCGGTATAATGATTGAATTTTGTTTCGTCTTTGTTGCTGTAGTAGTAGTATCAATGCCAATATGTCCATTTTTTCCGACTATCCTTGCCTCGAAGCGCAGGACGCACCCAGTCTTTTCAAACGCCTTTCGATAATCTTTCTTTGGAGGTTTTGGATTTAACGCGAGGCAATTTTGTAACGTATCCTCTTCGCTACCGATGGCCAAGCCTTGATGTTTGGGTACTTTTTTTGAAGGTTTTGGTGCTTTTGGTTGTGAAATGTCTATATTCGCGATTGCTTCGCTACCGTGTACTTCGGCGTACCATTTTTCAGTCGAGAGATCGCAACCGTAAACGAACATTTCTCGACCGTATACATCCACGGTTTGACCGATAATTATTTCGCTCGCATCAACGTATGGTATTTTTTCTCCATTACCGATAGATGACATCGAATAATCGAGTGGTTTAATCGCTTTATCCGAGTCAATGCTGCCGCCGCTTGCTTTCGGAAGTTTACCTCTTCGCAAAAGAGCGCGACCAGCTTTTTCTACGACTTCGATCGAATCATCCGCGAGAAAGTAGTGCACATAAAACACCCTTCTTTTGCCATCTTTATCTAAACCGTTGTTTTCTGCCGACATTGCATCGTTCCACGTGGCGTAGAATCTCAAAACTTCGCCATCGTGCTCGAGAAACTTTTTGCGCGTGTCGGGACCGAGCGCCGAGCTCGGCCTTCCAAGTTTTGCCTCAGTAAATCGAGCCATATCGTCCATTCTCGCACTAGGTGGTCCTTTCGCGCGCGTATACGTGAGCTCGTTCACATTGTTTACAATTTTTTTTGTCTTGTTCGAAGGAGTAGCATTTTCATCGTTTTCTGGCATTGATATTTCCTCGTCTTTATAAAACTCTCTCGTGAATCCATCGCAAGCGTAAATTGTAAACTTTCGCCCGCATAGCGTGATCTCGTTCCCAACTCGAAGTAACTCTAAAACATTTTTTTTCACCGATTCATCATCGTCGTCGTCGTCGTTGCCAACATCATCTTCGTCATCATTCTCACCATTTCTTTTATTATAATTGTTATTAAATAGATCTCTGCACTTGCTTCGCTTTAAATACAACCCTTGCTGCAACCCGGAATTTTCCTCGCGCGGCTCTGTCGCGTCGAACGTAAAGTCCTCGACGTATAAGCGAAACACAATCTTCCTTTCTCGAGTCGATTCCATCGCGCTCTCGTGTAAATTTTCAGTGAATTTCGCATAAAATCGAAGGACGGTTCTATCCAAAGCGACGTATGCTGGCACAAACTTATCGCTAGTCGCAGTGGAAGAAACACTATTTGACTCTTTCGTCTGCTGCTCTGCTGTATCGTGGTTTGACTTTTTCTCGAGTTTCTTCGAAGTCGCGTCGTCGGTTAATATCGCGTATCCGTTCACGAACCGAAGCGTTTGCTGCCGATGCGCGGCTACGTCCTATTAACGATGAAGAATATGGAAACGAGGAAGTATTAGAGCGAGAGAATGACGCGCTCGATAAACATTTTAAAAATACGCGAGATCAGTCAAACTTTTATTTAAATCATAATCTCATTTTCACGCCCCGCGCGCTCGTGGTTGCTATATATTTCTCGCACGCTTACCCTTTTTCGATACTCTCCAGTCATCATCCCGGGCATGTTCGGGAGACTCATTCCGTTTGTCTCTGCGGCGATCGTTGCCGTCATTTGCGCGTGTTGCGTGCGCGTAAATTTAAAGTATTTCAGTACACTTAAAAATAGATTTTTTTCCCCACCGCGTGATAGACATTTGTAGAGCGAGAATTTTCAAAACAATAAAGCGCACTTTTTACTTTCGCGTTATAGTCACGCCTACGCATCGCGCGCGAACTCGATCGAAAAATAAAACAGCACTCGCAACGAATCGCTCGTAGTAACGGTAGTACTATTTTCCTCTCTTTAGAAAGAAGACTTCTATTTCCTGTGACCTTCGATCGCTTCAGTCTGAATTAACTCGATATCTTTTCCCCCGAAAACGGTCAAAATAAAAGTAACCTCTTCTTCTTCGTTTTCGTTGTTCGAGTCACGGTGTTCGTCAGTGCGTGAGTTTGACCGAAAGTCCTGCGCGCATAAAAACGCGCTCTGCTGTTCAAGTTGCGCGATAGTATTCGTTCCCTTTTCGTCTCAGTCGCGTTCGTGCTACGATTTAAAACCGAACGTGTCCGTGTTCTTTGCAGCCTCTTAAAATCTCTTCTCTCTTCACATGCTCTGTTGACATCATAAAAACATTCGCGAGTAATAAACGAACGAGCAAAACTTCGACGGCCTCGAGATCTCGCAATGAAAGGAACTTTAGCGAACGCGAACTCGTACTCGAACGAAGAAAAGCTAAAATTCTCCAGCGAAAACTTCCTAGGGACGACTGCGTTCGAGGTCTTCTTCGTTACCTTATTCGTGCTCGAATGTGTCTCGCGCAGATGCGTTTTAACGAACAAGAACGGGAACAATAGTAGTAGTAGTAGTAGTAGTAGTACTACGTTATCGTTATCGTTAGTACAGAGAGAACAATCGTTATATGAGAGAACGAAAGATGCGCAGTACGTTCTGCTGCCAATGGTTATGTGTTTGTTTAATCCGCGAGTGAGCGCGTTTTTAGGGATATGTTCATTCGTTCAAAGGATGGTCGCTTTGATGACGACGAGCGTTCGTACGACTGCTAAAGAAGATGCCGATGGTGATGATGATTTCAATGAACGAAAAGAAAGGAAAATCGAAGTCGAAGAAGAGTATGATAATTCGACGAGACATTTTAATTTGTATAGGAGCACGATGTTATTAGCCGCGTGCTCGGCGATTTTAGCGATAGATTTTCGGCAAATGCCGAGACGTTTAGGGAAGACGAAGGAGTACGGCGTCTCGGTCATGGACGTCGGAGTCGGCTCGTTCGTGTTTAGTGCGAGCGTCGTGAAGTGGAAGTATTTACAGTCTTCGAAGAATGGAAGTGATTGGTTTAAACGAATTAAGAGGAGGGCGAGGAGGACGTTCGTTTCGTCGTTCTTAGGCTTTGCGAGGTATGTTTCAGTGAAACGGAGCGGATATCAGCTCATCGAGGACGAATACGGACCGATGTGGAATTTCTTTTTTAGCATGGCCGTTATAGACGTATTGACGAGCGTTATTTCGTTTTTCATTGCGTTAGTATCAAAAGACAATAAAAAAAAACGAATGTTTTTTACGCTTTTCATAGCATTCTTCATAGCTACAATCGTCGAAGTCGTTTTGAAGAGTAGAATACTGTTCAACGAAGGCGCTAACGGAGAAGGTAGTTCTCGAAAAAATATAACAAAAACCGTGGAATCTTGGTTACTTTTACCGACAAAAGATAGGGTGTTTCCTGAATCGTATGCCTCTGTTTTAGAGTTCCTAGCGTTAAATCGAGAAGGGGCGTTTTCATGCGTTGGAATGACGTCGCTGCATTTTTACGGACGCTTCTTTGGCGAATTTATACACAACGCGAGACAGAAAGGAAAGTTACGATCGGTGCTCGTCGTAACGATCCTTCTGTGGATAGCAACTTATACGTCGATCGAAATCTTTCACTTTAAACCGTCGAGAAGGATATGTAACGCGATGTACATCTTGTGGATGGTTACGTACAACGTGTCGGCGATGACAGTTTTCGCGTTTGTGAATGAAAACTCAAACGCGATGATTCCCACGATTCTCGAGCGAGCGAATTATCAGCCAATGCTCGTTTTTCTGTTTGCAAACATCACGACGGGTATTTTCAATTTTGCGCTCGGAGATGAAATCATGAACGTGAACGCGTTCTTGGCGTATGCTCTGATGTTATGGCATCTTTCTTTGATTGCAATATTTATAAACTTTAACTACGTCGCGGCGAGTCGCTCGAAACTTAAACAGAAACAAAAATGATTGCAATGAAAGAAAAAGAAGAAGAATACACTCACGTAAGTATATATTGTAGAGAGAATTAATACCGTGGCTCGAAAGAAATTAAGAAATATACTTACCGTGAAACTGATAAAAAAAAACAATAAACGACAAAAAACTAACAAAATTAAATTTCACTAATCATGGATATATATACCGTATGTAACATTGAAAGAGAAATTAAATGGAGAGAAACGCATATTTTGTTCAACAAAGCACATTTTTAGTTTTTTTTTAATAAGCTATAGTCCCTCTAAAGGGTCGTCGTTTATACCGCTACCATCTAAATCCGAACGCTGTTCGCTATTATTACCGCTAGAACTTTTTCTTTTCTTTTCTTTCTCTCTTTTGTTGTTACTGCCGCCATATCCACGATTCCGCATGGATTGCTCGGCGTGCGACATAGCACTGGCGCCGCCCGATCTCTTATTATTTTGCTCACGTTTCGTTTGCGCGTTTTGAATTCTACCTAAGTTCTGAGGAGCTCTGATTTCTCGAATTGGCGCGCCCTTAAAAAACTCTAAACGCTGCATAGTTTCTTTATCTACGTGCATTCTTTGATGCCGAATTTGATTCGTTGCATCTAACAACTGCATCACGTCTGATTCTAAAGTGAAAGAATGATGCGGAACTGCGCCGAATTCTCGAGAACTTTGAAAATGTTGCGTCTCAAAATAGTGCCAAGCCGCTCCAGTATATGCAATGTCATCACCTACTCCATAGACGTCCAACGTATTACAGATTTGCCGCAACAAATGGAATCCAAGAAATCCAGACGAAGGCGATGCTTTCCCTTTATATGCTTTACCGCGAACGATTTCCAAATTTTGTTTCAACGCTCGCAACACGTCGCCTGCACCATCTACCGCTCCTCTAGAGAGTAGGCGCAAAGTTGGCATGCCTTGTTGAATGCGCTCTGAAAGAGTGACATCTTCTTCAGAGATTGCAATCGGGATAATTTCACCGAATTCGTTGAGGACAGTAGCAGTAGTGCTGTCATCTTCTGATGTATCTTCGGTGGATGAAAAGTCCTCCCCAGCAGCAGAAGCAGCAGCAGCAGCTGAAGAATCCACGTAATAATCTTTCGGAAAATAATTTGGTTTCAGAGCCGAGATAATTTTCGCCGCGCGTAAATAAGTAAGCCAATCCGTTCGCGTTATTACAAAAGTCACGTTTGGTTCAGTTTGTAAGAATGGATTCGATTTGTACGCCTGCGTCCATTTCGCATTCAGTAAACGATGCGTAGTTTTGTGACCGACGTATCTCTCAAATCGCCTCGACGGTGCTTGATTCAAACGCATAACAACATCGTGGTCGTCTATTTGCGTCCCCAACTGATCATTTGCCAATAACGCTCTCGAGTTCCCGACTAACGCGCATGAAGGTTTTCTTTTGCCCGAATAAGGCGATCCGTTTTCTGGCAAGAAGCGTTTTTCAAATTCACCCAACTCTACGCCTTTCGGTACTTGTATATCTTTCTCTTCAATGCGTTCACCAGAATTGTGGTTCTTATGAAAACTATCGTAAGTCGCGTACATGTTTTTATATTCCTCGGAGCCTTCGTCGTGAATCCAGTTTATGTCCTTCAAAAGCGCTTGCGCTAATTTTCGTACTTTTGGGATGAAAGCTTCGTTAAAACTGCGCTCGTCGTCGAGATATTGCTTATTATTTCTACCATTCGGTCGATTACCTCTCGATGTCGAAAGCTCGGGATCACTTTTTCCATTACTTTTAATCTCGTCGTCGTCTGAATCGCTCAAACCAGAATCTCGCTTGATTCTTTCCAACGCCTTTGTTGAGCTTTCTTGCGCCGAGGCTATTAATTTCCTCTCAACTTCCTCTAATTTCGATCGTATTTTCGCTTCTTCGTCGTGAATTTCTTTTAAACGTTCAATAGCAAACGTGACCATGATCAACTCCGTACTTGGGGTGATTGTCTGACCGTCAGCTTCGTATTTTGCTGTGATATCTTCGATTAAGTTCGCCCACGGCACGGTTTTATACTTAATACCGTTTCGTAAAAAACGAGAATATCGTTCACAAAGCAACACAAAAGGTTCCGCCCATGGCAGCTCTCTCTTGTTAAACTCTTTTGTATTGATTTCCCACGCTATTCTATCTATTTCATTCGTCCTTGTTGTATGTTGAGAACTTTTTCCTCCTTCAACCTCGCTATTCTCCTCGTCGTCTGCGTTGTTACTATTATTACTTTCACTACTCGCTTTCTGATGCACGAACTTCGCAGTCCTCTTCGCCACAGTCGTATGTTGCTTAATACTCCTCGTAATCTCCCTTCGCATCTTCTGTTCGTTCTTAACATGTCTCAACCCTTCGTTCAACTTCACTCTCGCGTCCGATAACGTCTGCGGCTGTTGCGCTCGCATATGTTGCTTCTTCGACAAGGTCTTTGGCATGGACAAAAACGCTATTTTCCTCGGGCTCAACTTATTCCCGTTCTCATCCATAGCAATCACAACCGCTTCTTCTTCTCTCTCTTCTCCTTCTCGTTCACCAGTCGTTGCTCTAATCTTATTTCCTTTTTCTTCATCGTCGTCGCTCAAACCATCGTCATCACCGTTCTTAGTGAACGTGCCATCCCTTTCAAAACGACGCCCCGCTCGATTCTCTACATCTCCAACTCTCTCATCATCAACGCGCTCGTTATTAGCATCACGACCAGAATTCGCATCGTCGTACTCATTAACGACACCGAGCTTTTTACTCGTCGTCGTTCGTTCCCTAAAACTCGCAAATTTCTCGTTTTTAACGAAAACTTCCTCGAATGCGTACAAACAAACGAACATGGCGCAGAATAATCGAAAGACTCGAGAAGAAGAAGTGCTCTTTCTGTTATGGCGCATGTTCGTTTTTGTCATCACCTGTCGCGTCGTTTTTTTATGTTCATCGCGTTCACGTTTTCACAACGCGCGTTGAATGAGAAGAAAAAGTGGGTACCTGTTCCTGATGTGGACACTTTACAGTTTTTTTAAAGTTTAGTAAACACCACAACGTTTTGGATATTTGGATATTTGGAACAAACATTTTTCGGAAGACGAAGATAGAGAGCGAGAGCGAGAGCGAGAGCGAGAGTACCGGTCGACGTAAAAATGAATCCCTCGATGAGTTCTGACAGAGCGAATCCAGTTCGATCGCGTCGAACGTTTTTTCGTGCGAGACCTTGCGAAGTAAATAAACTTCTTCGGAATGCGAAAATGGCAGTTTCCAGAGCTTCCTCGAAGTCTGCGCGGTCCACGTCCGCTTCTCGTGCTTCTCATGCGCTCGAGGTTGATAGTGCGAAATTGAAGATGGAGAGAGAGGGATATTTGTTCGTCGATCTGAGGAGTAGGAAAGAGTTCGATGATGAGCATATCGTGAAACCACCGAAACAAACTTTTAATGTTCCAATCGATGACGACGGTGCTGACAACGATATCATTGAAAAGATTTTAGTAGAGAGATTTAAGACGAAAACGGGAAAATTATTACTCGTATCAAAAGACGGAACGAAAGGGTTAGTATTAGCGGAGAAGATGCGCGAAGATTACGGATATACAGATTGCTTTGGGGTTATCGGGGGTTACGATGGGTGGATGGTGAAGTGGACGCCGTCTGGGAGGAAGCGTCCGCCCGCTGGAAGGTTCGTCGCGACTGGTAGAGAGTCGTTGAAGTCCGGCTTAGACTTAGACCCGGCGGTTGCAAAGACGTACGAAGAAAATTGGGGAGAACCAGAGAAGTCGTTGCCAGAGAATTATCTCGGGAGTAAGGGTGAGAAAAAAATGTAAATTGCGCCGAGCTCGATCAGACATTGAAGACATACCATTAGCGCTGTATTATTATTTTATGTTTTATATTAGTCCCCATTTCAACAAGCTAAATAAAATGAAATCCGAAACTAAACTTGACCTCCTCATACGACGCCCTCTACTATTTTTTATATTATATCTCTCTCTCTCTCCACTTCCTCATTCTCTCTCTCTCTCTCTCTCTCTTGTCGCAAATCTAAGTAATTATTATTATATTTTCTGATGTTCAATTTTGTTGTATAAAAATCTCACACACACACAAACACGCACATATACATCCTCAACTCACGCACCATCTTTGACCAATTAATTCTTCTTTTGTTATATATATATTCTCTTTTTTTAAGTTATATCTAAAATAATTAAATTTAGAGAATAGCAAAGTTCGGTCGTTGGTACTTGAACGTAGTCTTTTGCGACTTTGAGTCGTGTCTGAGCGTCTTTCGGACAACTGGGAACGACACATCGTCTTCCAAGAATTGTCTCGTACTTTCTCTTCTCACATCCTCGTTCGCAACCTCGGCGATTTTAATAATTTGCAAAGCGTGAGAGCGGACTCTGTGTCTCGAGGCCATCTCAGTGTAAAGCGCATCCACAGCCGCATTCATAGTCGTTTCTCTGTACTCCTTGTACGCGTTGTGGAACCCAACTCTAGATTGGTAACGAATCCAAACGCCATAGTTCTTCACCTTCGTGTCATCCTTCTCAAAGATCTCGTTACAGGCGATGACTTGACCGTTCGTTTTCTTCACCTTTCTCAATCTAGAGAGAAAGTACCAAAACTTCGATCTCGCTTTTGATGCGTCGAGCGCCCAGAGTTTCATGCGATACACTTGCGGCGCTGGATCGGCTTCGGTTGGGACGCGTCGACCCACGATTTGATACTGATGGTACTGTTGTTGTTTAAGATAGAAAAGAGAGAGAGAGAGGGAGAGAATTTGTGTGGTCAGTAAACTGTCGCGTTCATTATTTAGGGCGAAAATGTCCCATTTTGCACAGTATTTGGAAAGTCCTAAAAAACACGCGAGAGACGAGAAGAAGAGACCTTGCATCATCACGACGAGAGCGAAACGTATACATACGACAACGCGCAACTTTCTACGTCTCTCACGAATAGAAACAAACAAATCGATGTTAAAAAACACTCGTTTGATTCATTTTCATTTCTATTCGTTCATGAAAAACTTCGCGTTGCGCGTTTGCCCTGTTACATATCGCGCTCTCCCATCGCTCTCGTTAAACAAAAGAGGAAACGAACACAAAACCCGAATGAATGAAAAACGTTTCAATATCAATCATATGCGAGTGATTGAATGCACGTACTCCCAAATAGAGCGTACAAATCAATCACTACTAATCATTACTGAACGTTTCCATCATCTTCGCATACAATTTCATCTTCGCAATCGGTACTTATTCCTCTCTCGCAATCATCATCATCATCGTCGCAAAATCGACTGTGGTTTTCGCGCAATCGTTCATTTCGACGTGGTTACTGATACGCGCGAAGCACATAAAACGCGATGATAACTGATTATTCGCGCGAATACACGAGTGCTATTAACTTATACTTACTCTGAAAGAAGCCATTTTCTTTTTGTCTCTATTTTATATATCTCTCGAGCGCTTCGAAACTGAAGAACTTTTCGATGGGAATGGAATTATTGTTCTGTTTTCCATTTTCCTCCTTTTCCAGTTTTCTGTGCTTTGCCCCTGTTTTGGACAAAACGGTCTAAAAAGTTTTGGACAAAATGGTCT
>Ga0209830_10002290_pt1 | contig 15560 bp, 17 predicted proteins | sample ArcticOcean_MG_C_12_FD_187439 | JGI IMG/M metagenome (GOLD analysis project Ga0209830, IMG submission 187439) | Marine microbial communities from western Arctic Ocean - ArcticOcean_MG_CB8_130 (SPAdes) (version 2) | ecosystem: Environmental > Aquatic > Marine > Oceanic | place: Arctic Ocean...
TCCCTGATGGTAACCTTCTTCCAAAGCTCTCTTTTACCATCCGGCCATTTTATTTCGTAAGTGCGTTTTTGTTTATCCCACACCTTAGGTTTGCCTGAGCTCATTGCCGTTTTCATGCCTATTCCTGCTGTTATTGAGGCTCTATCTGTTTTTTTACATGGGCCATAAAATACGATTAAGCACTAGTCCGTAACTTTGTTGTTTTCTACGTACTCTTTTAATTTTTCTTGATATTCCTCTTCAGACAAACCATGCCAACCGATACACTTACCGTTCGGACTTCTTCCGCAACCACATTCATCCATAAATTACTCCCTAGTTAATTAAGTTGGTATTAGCCATGTTATTCCCGCTAAGATTATTAAAACAAGAGCCAATACTAGTAATAATTTATTAAGTTTCAATCTTCCATAACCAGACTAAGTATTAAGAATAATAGAAAATAATTCTAGCAACAAGCTAAAATACCTAAAAAAGAAGTAGTAAATGGGTATAAAAAGCTATTTAGAAAAAAATCTTTAATTAAATTTAACGTTACCTTTCATAATAGAAGAATGACCTGGAAAGCTACAAACAAATACATAAGGCTCATTGGTATTAAAAGCACTTACTTTGAATTTAACAGAAGTTGACTCACCTCCACCAATCACATTGGTTGCAACAACTACACGCATATCATTTGCTTTTACATAATTGTTATCTAATCCTGCTGCCATTCCATCTTTTACGACAGCATCCATATCGACTTTTTTTGTAATAACAACATTATGTCCCATCACAGTCCTAGACAAAGTACCATTAACTTTGAAATTCAGCGTTACTTCTTCACAAGATTTTTTAACTGTAATTTCCTTTGTTGTGTAAGCCATAGCTTTTGTTGCTTCAACATTGATATCGCATTCACCAGCATAGACTGACGTTGCAAATAACCCTAAAAGAATGACTGATATTTTTTTCATAAGAATCCTTTAAATAATATTTAATATTACTTTTATGACAAAATTCATTGATTTTAGTTCTTGGTAGTTATATTTAAATTAAGACTAACTAATATCATTGCTAGCTCAATATAATAGATTATTTTCATTTAAATCATCTCTCAACAAATCTTCAAAGAAGGCATCATAACCCCCACAGATATTTAGATCGACCCCAATCATGCCATGAAATCCATCTTATTATAGAAAGTCATATTTGTTTGATAAGGCATGAAAACGGAACTGTTTTTACTTTCTTTCGTCATTACTAAGTTATTAATTGACAGAGAATATATTATGGAATGGTTTACATCAGCATATGTAACAAACGGAATTTTATTAACTTGGTTCATTATGTGGGCATTTTGTCCATGCTATACGAAACTTTATGATTACTATAGAAACAAAAAAAATAAATAAATTTAAATTAATATATTCAATAACTTAAACAGAGAAACTCTGGTGATTTATGAATAAATCGGAGTTATAAGGGGTATTAGAAAATTGCCCTTATCCCCTCCACCCCCTGGGCTATATATAGAGATATGGCAGTTAAATTTTGGTGGTTATTAGAACCCGACTGTGTAATTAACGTAGGCGGTCTTGGCACTAGTCGAAGTGTAAGCCAACTCTTGGTATTGTGTTTGGGCGGAGAGTGTCTGGTTGGGGTTGGTTTATCTCAATAATTTGCAAAATGATACAATCAGATTAATTAACTTAATAAGAGGTTTCATAATGCCCTTTGTAACAATAAATGTACTGGAAGGTAAAGATAAAGAATATATTCGTAAAGCTTCAGATGCCATAAATAGTGCAGTTATAGAAACAATGGCTTTTCCTGATGATGATAGGTATCAAGTAGTAAATCAGCTACCGAGTGAATGCCTCCAATATCAAGGAAGAAATGAAGATAGGATTATGATGCATCTAGTTATGCGTTCTGGTCGCTCTAATAAGTCTAAACAAGCTTTTTATAAAAAAGTAGCAGAAAATCTACATGCAGAGATTGGAATTAAGCCTGAAAATATATTTATAACCATAACTGAAAACCATGATGTTGACTTTTCATTCAGGGATGGCATTGCTCAATTTGTTGTGTAGTTTACTTATCACAGGTCATGATGACGGTATTACACTAGTGGGGGTTCGTGTATCTGAATGGCTCGTATGACTTTGTAGGAGAAGATGAAAGCAATGATGACCCAGATTAAGGCTCTATCTTGTGACATATGTAATCCTTAAAGTCTTATTTTACTAACTTGATACGGATAAATATACTGCCAAAATCATGAGTTTTTAAGTCTATTAGGGGGTATAAATGGGGGTATATTATTAACAAATACCTTACTTATCAATAAAATCAATAGTTATAGAGGTTTACTTGTTAGTGCTTACCTCCACCAATTTACTGTTTTATACTGTCCTAGACAGTCCAATCTTCAGTGCAAGAAATTAACGGTATCAAGAATAAGAGTAGTAGTAGTTTTTTCATTTAATCAGCATTCCAAAAAGTTATTTTCTTAAATAAATTCTCTGATGATATATCAGACATCATCCTTATTTCTTTTCCAACCATAGTAAATAGCAACACAGACTATGAGAAACAATATGCCTTTCCAAATAACATTTGGTATTCCTAAAAACTCGTCAGAGAAAGACTCCATAATCTATATCAGTCCTTTTATTTTTTTGTAACCAGTTTTTTCACCAGCAACCTTTAATTGTATTTTTTTAGCCATAACTATTGAATCCCTTATATTTCTTTCATCAATAGACAAAGATGTTTAAATACATTAAATAAAATACCGAAAGCCCAATAATTGTTGAGCGATAGCCTAATTTATTTTCTATTTTCCATATAAAGAGTAATAATTTCTTTAAATTCTTCACCAATTTTATTTCCCTTTAAGGTTACAGTTTTTTCAATAGACCAGTTTACCCCCAGAGAATTAAGTGGGCAAATGCTAGGTATTGGGGATTTTTGCTAGTTTATTAAAACCCCACACTGTAATTGAAGTAAGCCGTCTTAGCACTGGTCGAGGTATAGGATAACTCTTGGTATTGGGTTTGTAATGATAAGGATTGGTTTAGACTGATATGGTAAGTAGCCCCTAAGGTGGCTACCGGTCTTGTTTTATTCACACTGGTATTTAAATCCACTGGGGTGAGCCCGGTAATAGCCGATGAGGTAGCTTGGATTTGATCCACGCTGCTACTGACATCGTGTTCAACTCCTAAAGCACCATTGAGGGTGACTTTATCATTAATTTTGTATTTACTCTTCATACCCATAATCACGGTAGTGGATTTATCCTCTAACGTATTAAAGGTTAAAGGACTATCTACTCCGGTCTCGGTATAAGCATTTTGTTTAATGATGGCACGACGAAGCGCTGCGTAAGGACGGTAGGAAGTTTTCACCCCATCACTAAATTGATACGATACTTCAGCCACATAACTTTGTACTTGAACTTCAGTATCCCCGCGTCCAGCTTCAGCATCACCCGTTGCATTCCTAGTAATAGTGATGGCTTTCGATTGATAGGCATTGGCTACTTTGACTTGGTAACCTAAGTGATCGGCATGCTGATTCCACACTAGACTCATGCCTAACATAGGTCCTTTGTTGTCTACCTTAATGCCATCCGGTGTATTGCTATTTACTTGTTGGTCAATGAAGCCGGCTACTCTTAAATTATCATTGATCTTAAAACCACCGACGGCAACCATGGCATTACTCGATGCATCACTGCTGTTATTGCCATTGACATCGGAATACCTGCCACCCACCGAGAAACACCCGCCGTCTTGGTCAAACAAACCACAGTCATAGGTATTCAGGTTGGCATAGTTGGTCGACATCGCGTAACCGGCGAACTGGGAGGCAACACCATAACTGGCACTTTGAATAGAGGTTAGTGTACTTGCTGTAGATGGGGCAGAGCCACCTCCTCCTCCAGCACCATAACTACCATCTAACGCACCACTAATCGTCAAATCCCAGTTGGTGCCATCATGAGCTAGCGACCATGCCGCACCACTACTAGTGCCTGAGGTGGCAGTTAATACGCCACTAGCAGCAATACCCGTCAAGACATCTTCATAGGTCTTATCACCAATACCAGTACCGGAATTAGTTAAGTCGATACCGAAGGTCATGGTGCTAGAAACAGTACTAAAAGTAGTTTTACCATAGTCCGCATCGCCACGGATAATAATGTTGTAGTTGGTAGGTACCTTGCCGTAATAGGTGAGACCACTTTGTTTATTGTTGAGGGTGGTAAGAGCACTACCAGATCTTATATAAACACCGTAAGTACCCGAAGCTGAGGTAGCAATTGTCCCAAGATTGGTAATAGAATTTCCCGTACTGTCCCTCTCATAAACACCGTGTGCATTACTCGCTGAGGTACTTATATTACCGTTTATAATGGTGTTGTTGTTGTGACTGTCACGAATTTGCATACCGTATGCATTACTGTTTTCGGTACTAATATTCCCGTTTATGGTGGTGTTGTTGTTGTCACTACTTCGAAGATACAGACCGTATGCATTATTGTTTTCGGTACTAATATTCCCGTTTATGGTGGTGTTGTTGTTGTCGCTTTGAAAGAGATACATACCGTATGTATTACCCCCTACGGTGCTGATATTCCCAGTTATGGTGGTGGTGGTGTTGAAACTACTTCGAAGATACAGACCGTATGCATTACTCCCTTCGGTACTGATATTCCCATTTATGGTGGTGGTGTTGAGGCGACTACCATAAATATACAGACTGTATGCATTACTCCCTTCGGTACTGATATTCCCGTTTATGGTGGTGTTATTGCTGTCACTGTCATTGAGATACACAACGTATGCACTATTCCCTGAGGTACTGATACTTCCTGTGAGAGTGACCGTATTGCCATCGGAGCCAGAATTAAATGCTATCCCATCATCACCTGAAGCCGGTGCGATGTTACCGGTCATGGTGTAAATAGTATCGTCGACAGCAATAGTACATCCTGCTGTTGGTGCCGTGCCAGTGGCGCATTCGCCGGCAGTTACCTGGAAGGTAAAAAAAGGAGCTATGGTAAGGCTAGCTACCCCAAAATATTGGTAAATGGTTTTATGCATATGATGCTAATTCGTAGAAAAGTTGTCTTAAAAAAAGGTCCTAGGTTTTAAATAAAATAGATTTATAAATAAACAGTACAACATAAAGTTGCAATGCGATAGCTTAAATTAGAAAAAAAGCATGGATTGTATAAAGAAAAGATAATTTTTCTATTGTGGGGTAGCTAGTGCAGGATTCTTCATATAAACGAGAGTTTATAAAATGGCTTTATCCGTAGATAATTAAGTGGGGAATGGGGTATTGGGAATTTTTGCTAGAAATATTTTTTGTAATGCCTTCTCTATTTCATAAGGGGGTGTTTTGAGAAAACTAGGAATCGTTTGTGCAGATTAAGATGTATAGGAGTAGATAGGAGTCCCTGTCTGAAAATGAGGGGGTACCCGGGGTGTGGGGTCTTCATATTCCAGATGGTCGCATACTAAAATACTAGTTTTCAGAACAAAAGTGGGTACAAAGGTGGGTACAATTTTTGTTTAGACACAGTAATTCCCTTGTAAGTTATTGATTTTAAAGGGGATATGTTACAAAAATTGGCGGAAGAGGTGAGATTCGAACTCACGGTGGGCGCGAACCCACGTCGGTTTTCAAGACCGGTGCATTAAACCACTCTGCCACTCTTCCGAAAGCGAAATTTTATCATAGCAAATCAATATTGTAGAAATTTATTCTGGAAATAATGTGTCATGAAATCCAAATAAAGACATGTCATTCATTCGCATAGGGTAAAGTTTACCGATCAAGTGGTCGCACTCATGCTGAACCACCCTTGCATGGAATCCGTCTACTTTCCTATCAATAGTTTGTCCAAATTGATCAATACCTTTGTAGTGAATTGATTTATATCTCGGAACCACTCCCCTTAAACCTGGAACCGATAGGCACCCTTCCCAACCATCTTCCATCTCCTCATCGAGTGGAATAATTTCTGGGTTAATAAGTACGGTAAATGGTACCTCCTCCGCATCAGGATAGCGCTCATTGGAATCAAAACCAAAGATCACTAACTGAATAGAAAGCCCAATTTGCGGAGCGGCAAGTCCGGCGCCATCATTTGCTTTCATCGTTTCTATCATGTCCTCAATGATTTGGTTGAGCTCCGGAGTATTAACTGCTTCAATAGGTTGCGCGGCACTCAACAACAAGGGGTCACCCATTTTTAAGATGTCTTTAATGGCCATATATGCGAATAAATGAAGCAACTATTTGTAACACCTCATCCATCATACCTTTAGATTTTTTTGTGATGTCATGATGAGAAATCCCATCTTTGCTGGTTCCTCTTCCGGCAGCCTGATTGGCAACGGGGCAAATGGCCGCATAATTCATTGTTAACTCACGCGCCAACGAAGCCTCGGGCATCCCCGTCATACCAACAATAGTCGCCCCATCCCTTTCATAGCGATCAATTTCCGCCTTAGTTTCCAATCGTGGGCCTTGTACTGCGGCATATGTCCCCCCAAGTGATACGTCAAGACTAAGCTCTTGGGATACTTTATGGATAAGCTCTGCGATGCTAGGTGTAAATGGGTAGGTAAAATCAATATGGTTAACGGGCTCATTTTTTCCTTCAAAAAAGGTATGTTCACGACCGTGTGTATAATCAATGATTTGGCTGGGTATCACAATAGAGCCTGGATGGAGGTCGTCCTTAATCGAACCTACAGTGGCTATAGCGATAATATCAGTGACATCCATATGGCTAAGGCCCCAGATATTGGCTCGATAATTAATGAGGTGGGGAGGGATAGTATGATTCTCTCCATGCCTCGGTAGAAAAGCAATTGTTTTATCATTGAGGGTGCATATTGCAATAGGTGCTGACATCGCTCCATAGGGAGTATCAATATCTTCATATGACTCAATGGCTAATCCCTCAATCGTATCAAGCCCGGTGCCGCCAATTAAACCTAACATTAATAATCCTATGACATTAAAAAGTAATTATGGGTATGGCATACTTTCACCATGACCCATTATATAACGTTAAATCATGCGCGTAATGTTAAAAAACATTACGAAAACTTTCCTGTTGCATCCATGTTGTTCCCAAAAAAACAAAGGGAGGCAGCGATCATTCTGTATCAATTCGCTCGGGCGTGTGACGATATTGCGGATGAAGGAACATGGAACTCATCGCAACGCACAGCTCAATTACAGTATTATAAAGAAGGCCTTGATAGTATCAACACCAAACCATCCGTCCCCTTATTTGTTGACATAAAACAGGTGTGCCATGAATTTAATTTGCAGCTAGGTCTTTTGTATCAATTGATGACAGCTTTTGAGCAGGATATTGCAAAAGATCGTTACCACACCATGAGTGATGTTATTGACTACTGTAATAAAGCTGCGTGCCCTGCGGGTGAAATGATACTGACACTATTCGGAAAACAAAATAAAACAACAATTAGCCTATCTAATCATTTATGTATTGCTCTGGCGATGATAGGCATGCTTCAGGATATTCATGAAGATTTTCTTAAAAACCGAATATACATTCCCCAAGAGTATTTTAAACAATTCAATGTTACTGAAGCGGAGATTCATCGGAAAGAATTCACACCGCGATGGAGTAATTTAAAAGATGCATGGCTTACTATAATCGATAACCATATTGATAGCGGTGAAAGTTTAAAGCATCATCTAACAGGAAGACTTAAACTTCAAATCAAAGTGCTTATTGGGGCCAGCAGACTCTTGAGTAGTAGGATGAAGCTCAGTAAGGACAATTTATTTGTTAAATCCCCCACTCTAAGTAAATGGGATTGGGGGATTTTATTGTTTAAGGCGATAATAAGGTCATGAGCCCAGAACAGTATTGCTTCCAGAAAACTCAATCCAGCAAATCTAACTTTGCTTTAGGGTTTTTGTTTTTAACAAAGCAAAAAAAAATGGCCCTAACCGCCCTGTATGCCTTTTGTCGTGAGGTCGATGATATTGTCGATGAATGCAAAGATTATAAAACAGGGAAGCGTAGGTTAGATGCATGGCGAGTGGAGATTGATAGATTGTTTGAAAAAAAACCACAGCATCCGGTTTCACGTGCTCTCCTACCTCATCTGTCAACCTATAACCTCAGTAAAGAATATTTCCTTGAAATTATTGATGGTATGGAAATGGACCTTAACTTTCATCGATACGAAAACTTTAAACAGCTTCAATTGTATTGTTACCGTGCAGCATCGGTGGTGGGCCTTCTTTCAGCAAGAATTTTTGGTTTTACTAATAAGGATACCTTGAAGTATGCTCATGACTTAGGGATCGCACTTCAGCTAACTAATATCATTCGAGATTTAGGCGAGGATGCCCATCGTGGACGCATTTATGTCCCTCTGGATCTACTAGACCAATTTAGTCTGACTGAGGATGATATTTTAAGTAGCAAGAGAAATGGTAAGCTAACTTTGTTAGTAAAGCACTTGGGGGATCAGGCCAATGACTTTTATCGTTCGGCTATGCGCCGCCTACCAAAAGAGGATGTGCGTAAACAACTGCCTGGCTTAATCATGGGTAACATTTATTACACTTTGCTTAGGAAAGTTGTGTCCAATGAACCCGATAACATATTGAACATTTCAACTGGACTCTCACAGATAAAGAAAATATTGGTTGCCACCACAACATTCTTTGGGATGTCATGGATTAAATAAGCTTAGTCACTGATCAGCTTTATTGCCTCATTTAAGGTGCTGACAGGATAGATCTCTATGCCATTAATTTTTTGTTTGGCTTGATTCGCTTTAGGGATAATTGCTCGAGTAAAACCTAATTTAGCTGCTTCTTTAATACGCTCCTGACCTCTTTGCACAGGTCGTACCTCACCTGCCAAACCAATTTCTCCAAAAATAACCGTCTTTTGGTCGATAGGTTTATTTCTATATGAAGATACAACCGCACAAAGTATGGCGAGATCGACACCGGGCTCCGTGATTTTCACGCCACCCACAGCATTCACAAAAACGTCTTGGTCACTGCATGCGATGCCGGCATGTTTGTGGAGTGCGGCTAACAACATGGCCAATCTATTATTTTCTAAGCCTACCGATAGTCGCTTAGGAGCATGGGCTTGCGTACTATCCACGAGTGCTTGAATTTCAATAAGTAACGGCCTTGATCCTTCTTGGGTCACCGTAATGCATGCCCCATTCACCTTGTCCTGGTGATGAGAAAGGAAAAGTGCCGAAGGGTTTGTCACCTCTTTAAGTCCTTTTTCTGTCATCGCAAAAACCCCTAACTCATTCACAGCGCCAAATCGATTTTTTGCTGCTCTGATCATTCTGAAGCTAGAGTTAGTGTCCCCTTCAAAATACAGCACAGTGTCAACAATGTGCTCTAAAACCCTTGGTCCAGCTAAGGTACCCTCCTTAGTAACATGACCTACCAATATCATCGTGATAGCATTTTGCTTTGCGATCCGCGTGAGTTGTGCGGCGCATTCACGGACCTGGGTAACCGACCCTGGAGCTGAGGTAAGTTCTTCCGAGTAAATGGTTTGAATCGAATCGATCACAACAACCTCAGGCTTGTGCTTATCGATATTTTTTATAATTTTTTCAAGATTGATTTCCGATAGCATAGAAATATCGGACACCTCCAGCTCCAACCTTTTGGCACGCATCGCAATTTGTTGCGAAGATTCTTCTCCACTGACATAAATCACATTACATGGCCTGTCAGGTTGTGAGGTAATTTTTGATAGGGCTTGTATTAGAATCGTCGATTTTCCAATACCGGGGTCACCCCCAAGTAATATAACGCCACCCAAAACAAAACCGCCCCCAAGTACCCGATCAAACTCTGAAATGCCCGTTTCTCTTTTATCTATTTCCGATGTTTCAACGTCGCTGAGTTTTTGTAGGCTAGATGATTGAGCTAGCGATGAAAAACGGTTGTTAGTCTTACCCTCGATAATTTCCTCAACTAACGTGTTCCAAGCGAAACAATGCGGGCATTGGCCTTGCCATTTAGTTGACTGGCCACCGCACTCAGAACAGTTATAAGCAATTTTATTTTTAGCCATGCTGGTATTCCATTGGGACTCGACTAGATGCTGAGATAGCGCATAACAATTCGTATCCTACTGTATGGGATTGGCGAGCAACCTCATCAACCAAAACACCCTTACCCCATAGCTCAACAGATGATCCAACACCGGCTTTGGGTAGGGAGGACAAATCTACGTATAACATATCCATAGACACTCTCCCGACGGTTTGTGTAATGACTCCGTCAACCATTAAAGGAGTTCCAGAAGGTGCATGTCTCGGGTATCCATCAGCATAACCACAAGCGACTATACCGACGGTCATTTTATGAGGTGCAGTAAAAACTGATCCGTAGCCTACGGACTGGCTTTCCTCAAGCGTTTGGATTGCAATAATCTCACTTCGCAAGGACATCACTGGCTTTAATTGAAAATCATTTCCGGTTTTGTCATCAAAGGGGCTAGCTCCATAAAGCATAATGCCAGGACGAACCCATTCAAAGTGGGTTTCCGGATACTTAATGATGGCTGCCGAGTTGGCCACAGAACGCTCATAGATATCAATGCCTTTAATTTCATTAAAGCAAGCTAACTGAGAAGCCACACCCTTCTCGCCATCGGCATCCGAAAAATGGGTCATGATGACAATTTTATTAATGTAAGGGCTTTCTTCGAGCTGCTTAAGTATCAAATCAACGTCTTTTGGCATAAAGCCTAAACGATTCATGCCTGTATTAACTTTCAAATGAACGTCGATGGGTTTAACCGGTTTTACCTGGTTAATATAGTCTATTTGTTGTGCATGATGAATGACGGCTCCGATGCCCATAAGGCTACATATCTTTACTTCGTAGGGCTTAAAAAAACCTTCTAACAATAACAGGTGTTGAGTAAACCCATGCTCTCTCAGCTCAATAGCTTCGGATAACGTCAGAACAGAAAAACCATCGGCATCATTTAGTGCTCGAGCGGCTTCTATTAAGCCATGACCGTAGGCATTAGCTTTAAGGACAGCCATAACTTTGCTGTTAGGGGAATAACTTTTAACCCGTGCAAGATTACTAGAAAATGCTGCACTATGAAAGCTTGCCTTTAATGCCCTCATTACTCAAATCCAACATCGTAACCAACGCCAGCATAGTTCTCGAAGCGGGTGTATTGTCCAAGAAATGTTAACTTTACTCTTCCAATAGGTCCATTTCGTTGTTTAGCCACAATGATTTCAGCCAGTCCTTTATCAGCAGACTCAGGGTTGTAGACCTCGTCACGGTAAATAAACAATATAACATCGGCGTCTTGCTCAATAGCTCCCGACTCCCTTAGGTCTGACATAACCGGTCTTTTATCTGGGCGTTGCTCTAGACTTCGGTTTAATTGCGACAACGCAACTACTGGCACATTTAATTCCTTTGCTAGTGCCTTTAATGAGCGTGATATTTCGGATATTTCAGTCGCCCTATTTTCACCTTGTCGCCCACCGGGTGCTGACATTAATTGAATATAATCGATCACAATAAGTCCCAACTGCCCTGCTTGTCTTTGCAGTCTCCTAGCTCTAGCTCTGACCTCAAAGGAGTTTAACGCCGAGCCTTCATCGATATGGATGGGTGCATCATTAAGCTGCCCTAGAGAATCCGTAAGTTTTTCCCAGTCGTCGTCATCAAGCTGTCCTGTTCTCATCTTGTGTTGGTCTACCTTCCCCACTGAGCCGATAAGCCTGGTGGTCAGTTGTGATGAAGCCATCTCCATAGAAAAAACGGCAACAGGAAGCTTCGAGTCAATCGCCACATTTTCTGCCATATTGAGGGCGAGTGAAGTTTTCCCCATAGACGGCCTACCTGCGATAATAACCAGGTCACCAGGCTGCAGTCCTGATGTCATCTTATCTAAATCAGTAAAGCCGGTAGCGACTCCAGTAACATCGCTACCATTTTCCATACGTTTTTCTACATCCTGGATCACTTTAGGTAATAAATGTTGAATATCTTCAAAGCCGATATTGTCTCTTTTACCGGATTCGGCAATCTGAAATATCTTAGCTTCCGATTCGTCGAGTAGCTGTTGGGCGTCCCTTCCTTGAGGAGAGTAAGCGCTTTCTGCGATATCTGAACCAACTTGGACAAGACTGCGCATAATCGAGCGTTCACGCACTATCGTGGCGTAACCCCGAATATTAGCCGATGTGGGAGTATTTTCTGCCAATAAGCCCAGGTAAGCCAATCCGCCTATGGTGGTGAGTTCGTTATTCTTTTCCAGCGATTCACCGACAGTAATAATGTCAGCTGGCTGGCTGGCTTCTATAACCTTAACGATGTGCTTAAAGATAATTTGATGGTCGTGTCGATAAAAATCTTTGGGATTAATAACATCAGAGACTTTATCTAATCCTTCATTGTCGATCAGTAAGCCTCCCAACAAGGATTGTTCAGCTTCTACTGAATGAGGGGGAAGTTTTAAGTTCTCTATTTGATCGTCGGCCATTTTATGATTATAACCAATAAAAAAAAGGCTGCCCTATTGGCAGCCAAAAAAATTAAATTATTTTTATTGTGTTTCGTCTGCAACCACGGTAACAGAAATATTGGCTGTCACATCGTGATGAAGTGCTACAGTAACTTCAAAATCACCAATAGCTTTTAATGGTCCCTCAGGCATGCGTATCTCCGCTTTTTCCACCTTGTGACCAGCAGCTACAAGCAATTCTGCTATATCGATATTCGAAACCGATCCAAAAAGCTTGCCATCAATTCCTGCTTTTTGTTTCACTTCAACTTTGGCTCCCTCAAGGTCTTTTGCTCTTTTTTCAGCAGCTTTTAGTAAAGCAGCTTGAGCTTTTTCCAGCTCGGCTCTTCGCCCCTCAAATTCAGCCTTATTAGCTTCGGTTGCTCTTTTTGCTTTACCTTGTGGAATAAGGAAGTTACGTCCAAATCCATCTTTCACGTCAACCACATCACCCAAGTCACCAAGGTTAGCAATTTTTTCTAATAAAATAATTTGCATAATATAAGCTCCTTAGTGTTTGTCTGTGTATGGAAGCAAGGCTAAAAATCTTGCACGTTTAACGGCAGTACCCAATTGTCTTTGGTACTTAGATTTTGTTCCTGTGATTCTTGCTGGAATAAGCTTACCATTTTCAGTGATAAAGTCCTTAAGAAGGTCTATGTCTTTATAGTCGACCTCTTTAATGCCCTCTGCTGAAAACCTACAATACCTTCTTCTCTTATACATTTCTCTTGCCATGTCAAACTCCTATTATTTATTTATTTGCGTAATATGAAAAATAATTTGATTAGACTTTAACGATTTTTTTTCTAAAAAACCGTGGAATAAACATTTATTCCCTAATGCCAAGTCTGAGCCTGTTAACTTTCCAATCATTACCGCTTCAATTTCTAAATTTACCATCTTACTTAATTCCGCTTCGCTTTGTTTAGAGTGATGCTTTATTCGCATACTTAAAACGGGTAAGCCAGCCGGGGTAAAACGTAAACCTTCTAAATGAACAATTTCACCTTCAAGTGAAAAATTATTCAACGCTTATGCTTCTTCTTTTTTGCTTTCTACCTTAGCCTTTGTCTCAGTAACTGCTTCTGCTTTTACTGGAGCCTCTTCTTTTGGTTTATCACCAACCAATGATTTAGATTTTTCTTCTTTCATCATTGCAGAAGGATTCGTTACGGCTAATTTCGTAGCAAAAACTAAATGCCTAATCACAGCATCGTTGAACTTAAAACTATGCTCAAGCTCGGCCAACGTTTCTAATGAACATTCAATATTCATAAGTACATAATGGGCTTTGTGAATTTTTTGTATAGGGTATGCAAGTTGGCGTCTACCCCAATCTTCCAGGCGATGTATCTTGCCTTTATTTGTTTTGATTAATGTTTGAAGACGATCAATCATTGCAGGAACCTGTTCGCTTTGATCGGGATGAACAACAAATACTACTTCGTAGTGTCTCATAGACTCTCCTTATGGTTTGTAGCCTCCAGCAAATGCTGTGAGACAAGGATTTAAAGAATCCGTATTATAGAGTTTTCTGTAATAAAATCAATGGCTTTTTAAATACGGTCTTTTATATTTGCGCCATAAACACGCTCTTTCAAAAACTTCACTTGATCTCGTGTCTTTGCCGCATTTTCAAAATCCAAATCTCTTGCAAATTTCTGCATGACTTTTTCTAATTTTGAAATCTCTTTAAGTATCTGTGGTTCCGTTAAATCCTCATACTTTCGGTTTTCTTTTTTGGCTTCTTGAACCCGCTTATGCTCATCAACGTCTTCTAGCCCATCAATAATGTCTTTTATTTTTTTCTTTATACCAACCGGAGTGATATTGTTATCTTTGTTAAATTGGATTTGTTTAACTCGACGCCTGTTGGTTTCGTCAATCGCCGCTTTCATACTTCTTGTGATGGAGTTGCCGTAAAAAATAACCTTACCGTTGAGGTTTCTAGCTGCCCTTCCCGCAGTCTGAATTAACGATCTTTCTGAGCGAAGGAAGCCTTCCTTATCAGCATCTAATACCGCAACTAAGGATACCTCAGGGATATCAAGACCTTCTCTAAGTAAATTAATACCCACCACTACGTCAAACTTACCTAATCTCAGGTCTCTAATGATCTCAACCCTCTCCACCGTATCTATTTCCGAATGTAAATAACGCACCTTGATACTATGCTCAGTTAAATAATCCGTTAAGTCCTCAGCCATTCTTTTAGTCAGAGTTGTCACTAGAACCCTCTCTTCTTTTTGGACTCGTAAAGTAATCTCACTAAGCAAGTCGTCTACCTGTGAATCAGCCGGCTTAACGAAAATTTCGGGGTCAATAAGCCCGGTTGGTCTAGCAACCTGCTCGACAATAATCTTTGAATTCTCGGCTTCATAATTCGCTGGAGTTGCAGAAACAAATATAGTTTGAGGGAGTATTTTTTCAAACTCCTCAAATCGTAACGGTCTATTGTCATGAGCGGAAGGAAGCCTAAAACCGTAGTCTACTAAGTTATTTTTTCTTGCTCTGTCTCCTTTAGACATCCCCCCTATCTGAGGAATCGTCACATGACTCTCATCAATAATCATGAGAGCATCTTTAGGCAGATAATCGAGCAAAGTAGGCGCAGGCTCGCCTTCACCTCTTCCCGATAGGTGTCTTGAGTAATTTTCAATGCCCTTACAAAAGCCAATCTCATTGAGCATTTCTAAATCAAATTTCGTGCGTTGTTCTATTCTTTGAGCTTCCACTAATTTTGTTTGGTCTACAAACTCTTTGATTCGTGACTGAAGTTCAACCTTAATTTTTTCCATTGCATTTAATACGGTATCGCGAGGAGTGACATAATGGCTGGAAGGGTAGACTGTGAAGCGTTTAATTTTCTCGAATATCTGCCCTGTTAGTGGATCAAAGGTTGATATGCCTTCTACTACATCATCAAATAAGCTCACCCTGATAGCAGTTTCCGAGTTTTCCGCAGGAAATA
>Ga0209830_10002294_pt1 | contig 15552 bp, 13 predicted proteins | sample ArcticOcean_MG_C_12_FD_187439 | JGI IMG/M metagenome (GOLD analysis project Ga0209830, IMG submission 187439) | Marine microbial communities from western Arctic Ocean - ArcticOcean_MG_CB8_130 (SPAdes) (version 2) | ecosystem: Environmental > Aquatic > Marine > Oceanic | place: Arctic Ocean...
CGGCAACGGAGATTTCAAGGTCAACACCAAGCTAGTCAACGTGATCGGCCATCGTCGCTACAAAGAAAATGGCAAAGGCTACTACTTCAGCCCAGCACTAATCGAATGGCTCGGTCCCAAGCGCCAGGGTGACGAGATCGACGATCCTTATATCGACTACGCAGCCTCCATGCAGCAACTACTCGAAGACGTGGCGCTGCACCTCGTCGACTTCTATCTCGGCGACATTCTTAGAGAAACCGGCAAGCTCGCCTTCGCCGGTGGCGTCGCACTCAACGTAAAGCTCAATCAACGCTTGATGGCGCTTCCTTACGTGGACGAGCTTTTCGTGCAACCTGCAGCGAGCGACTCCGGCACGGCAATCGGCGCGGCCTCCTACGCGGCACACGAAGCCGGCGAGACAATCCAAGCCCAGAAGCACGCCTACCTTGGACCAGAATACACGACTGAAGAGTGTATTGAAGCCTGTAAATCTCACAAGAAAAAGCCCATTTGGGAAGTCCTCGAAGATCCTTCTACGACAGGCGCGCAAATTCTCGCCGCCGGCAACCCACTCTCGTGGTTCCAAGGCCGTCTAGAGTTTGGCCCGCGGGCACTCGGCAACCGTAGCATCCTCGGCGACCCTAGCTATCCTGGCGTAGCCGACCGCATCAACGAGCAGATCAAATACCGCGAACGCTGGCGTCCCTTCTGCCCCAGTATGCTCGACACAGTAGCGGAAGATATGCTACAGTCGAAGCACCCCGCGCCTTACATGACCTTTACTTTCGATATGGCTGAGCACTGGAAACCACGAGTGCCCGAAGTTGTACACGAAGACGGTACCGCCCGTGCCCAAATCGTGACCGAAGACACCAACCCCCGCTACTACGCGCTCCTCAAAGAACTCGAAAGCCTGCGCGGCCATGGCGTCTGCCTCAATACCTCGCTCAACCGCCGCGGCGAGCCCATGGTCTGCTCGCCCACCGATGCGCTCAACATGCTCTATGGCTCCGACCTACAGTTCCTCATCATGGAAAACGTGCTGGTCAAAAAGCCGGGTGCACCGGAGTATCAAAAAATTTGCACAACCGAGACTTCACACTGTCCTGCTACTGAAAGTAACAGATGTTAACATTCTAATAAATATATGAAACTTTTCCGCAGACTCAAAAATAGCCTTTTCCCGTCCGAACAGAAAAGAACAATACGCCAATGGCGGAAAGATGGCGGTGACGAACAGTTCAGATATACATACGACCTCACGCCGAATTCCATCGTCATGGACGTCGGCGGATTTGAAGGTGAATGGGCAGAAAAGATTTTCGAGAACTATGGCTCTCAAATGCACGTATTCGAGCCCGTCGCCTCTTTCTACAATATGATCGAGAAAAGAATCGGGGGGAACAGCGGTATTACCGTTTATGATTTTGGCCTAGGGAGCACAGACAGAAATGAAAAAATTTCCGTAGATGAGAATGCCTCCTCGATCTACAAGTCCGATGGAGCCCACGAAGAAATCACCATCAAAGATATTATGGGATGGCTCGACCAGCACCAGATTTCCGAAGTAGCCTTGATCAAAATAAATATCGAGGGCGGTGAATTTGAACTACTTGAAAAGCTAATTGAAAACAAAGCATTGATTCTTTTCAGGAATATTCAGGTTCAATTCCATCGGTTCGCTCCAAACGCTGACGCAAGAATGAGTGCAATCCACCAACTGCTCCGTAAAACACACCGAACAACCTACAGCTATCCCTATATTTGGGAAAACTGGGAGCGCATCGAATCACCTCAAAAAAATCATAAGTGATGCCGAAATGCTCTTTAATCGTAAACGTCTACAATCAAGCTAAGCAACTGGATGTATTGCTTGAAAGTGCCCTCAAGCAAACGAATCAAAACTTTGAAATCATAATAGCCGACGACGGCTCCTCAGATGAGACCGAAGCAGTTGTGAAGAAGTGGAACTCGAAGTTAGACATTCGCCGAGTTTGGCATGAGGATCGAGGCTTCTACCGGACTATCATCCTCAACAGCGCCGCCAAGCTGACCACCAGCGATTATCTCATCTTCGTCGATGGCGATATGATCCTCCACCACCGCTTTATTGAGATGCATCTCAAATACGCGCATCCGCAACGCGTGATGTGCGGCTGGCGTGGTAGTAAAATCAGGCAAGACATCGCCGAACGCATCATTCGCAAAGAGGTCGAATTTTCGACAAATACCGCATCCGTTATTTGGCGAGGGCTGAAAGGGCAAGTGATCAAACCCTTCCGGACCACGATCATCCAAAACAAGCTGCTCCGGAAGATCATGTGCAAGGAAAGGCACCACGTAGGTGGCTGCAATTTCGCCATGCACAAGAAGAACTACGAGCTTTGCAACGGAATGGACGAAACGATCCTTCAATATGGCTACGAGGACCACGAAATTGGCGCGCGCCTAAAGAACAACGGCATCAAAGCCGTTGGCATCCGCAACTGTGCGAACACTTATCATCTGGAACATGGAAAATCCGAAAATCCTGGCATCGAAGACATCCTGCCTCGCATTCACTCCCATAAGTATAAACAGTGCAAATACGGTCTAAAACAACTAGACGAGGGTAGTACCAACGACATGTTCATTCAGGGCTAAATCACACGTGAAAAAGTGCCTAATCCAGATCACTGAACCGCTACTTAAGCGACTTGGGCTTCGCCTTCTGCGCGATAAAGATTACCAGTGCCTACAACAGAACCAGACACTCTTGACAGAACTGGTGCACCAAGCGCGTCAAACAAACGGGAATGCCACCTCTAAAGAAGGCGTCTCGTTCATCATTTTCTCAAAGGACCGCGCACTGCAATTAGACGGATTACTCCGGAGCATGCTGCACCATGTGACGGGCACTTACTCAATCCATGTGTTATACTGCGCGTCAAATGCGGCGCATGCCCACGCCTATCGAGAACTCACCGACGGCATTCAGAATACAGATCGTATTCAATGGACAAAGGAATCCGATTTCAAAAAAGACCTAGTGCGCACACTAAAGAGCTTAAAAACAGAGTCCGTCTGCTTTCTTGTCGATGATATCGTCTTCATACGCCCAGTAGATTTGAACACATTAGGTGGAACGACTATGCGCGATGGCATTGTATCTCTGCGACTGGGAAGCAAGATCACGTTCTGCTACACAAAGCAGAAGACAATGCGCTCACCGAAATTGAACCCAATCAACAGGCAGACCAACCTGCTTCAGTTTTCATGGAAAGATGGCAACTACGATTGGGCCTATCCCCTATCAGTCGATGGTCACATTTTTCCTTCATCAGAAATTACAGTTGCGGCTGAGTTCCTTAATTACCGCGCACCAAACACCTTCGAACGCGCACTTCAAATCCTTACTCCTTTGTATCAAAAGCGTCCCGGCTATTGTTTTGATTCTCCTAGAATGTTCAACATGCCACTGAATCGTGTGCAGAATGAAAAAAATAACATCAGCGGAGACATCAGCCCCGAGTTTCTGTTAGCAAAATGGAGCGAAGGTATGACCATCGATTTCATGAAATTATCCGACATTCAGACACAAAGTGTTCACGAAGAAAGAACCGTCTTTTTCTGCGATCAAAAGAAGAAATAGGCAAATCAGTAACAACACACAACCTCGCCTAAAATACTAAAAAACCGGTCTCAACCTCTAGAGATACTTAAATTTATAACGATAATAGCAATTGATCACATGAATATACTTAAAAGAAAATTAAATAAGATTAAGAGAAAGTTAAACAAAAAGATCTATAATTTTAGCATCCGAAAGGCACTGAAACCACACTATCAAACAATAAACCTAAAGGCAGAAGGTTACCATAGCCAGCACGGTCAAGATAAGTTCATCTACGAAAACTTTTATAAGGATAAAAAAGATGGATTCTTTGTTGATATTGGAGCAAACGATGGAGTGCACTTCAGCAATACATTAACACTAGAAAATAAGTTCGACTGGAACGGGGTTGCAATTGAACCACTTCCCGAAACTTTCGAAAAACTAAGGTTAAACCGCACCTGCAAAACAGTTAACGCCTGCGTTGGGACAATGAATAAAGAGGTTGAATTCCTCGCGATTGAAGGTGAATCAGAAATGCTTAGTGGTATCATCGACAATTACGACAAGCAGCATATTAAGCGCATTGAAAAGGCAAAAAGAAAGGGAGCGAAAGCGACTACGATAAAAGTGCCCGCCTATACACTTGATCACGTAATGGAAGATGCCCCTAACCAGAAAATCGACTACATTAATATAGACACAGAAGGAGGAGAGTTTGAGATATTGCAGAGTATCGATTTTAAAAAATACAAAATTGATACTATTTCTGTAGAGAATAATTACCATGACAGACGTTTCGCTAATTTCATGAAAGCCGCCGGATATCAGTTAGTAGCCCTTATTGGCGATGAAATATACAGACGCCAAAAAGCTTAGTCCCGATAAAGCACAGACCGACATGAATAATGACGTACAGGTTTTAACTCAAAAAAGTCTACTAATCCCATGCTATGAGGCCGGGATGGGGAGTATCCTGCGAAGTTTGGTTGCGGCTCTCCTGTTTGCTGAAATCACGGAAAGGCGCCCCTTCATTTATTGGAACATCAACTGCCTGTATTTAAATTCAAACTCCGACGGTCAACACAACGCGTTTAATGACTTTTTCGAAGACATCAACTCCGAAAAGTTAAATCATCTTTTCAGAGAAAACGACACGGTTCACCCGAAGAATATAAGCCTCAAAAACCTGAACGAAAGACTCAAAGATAACCATAGAAGTATACAGGACTTATACTCACACGACGCAACAAGTGCAACATTGCTGATATTCCCAACCTATCAACCGACCAGAAAAATCCTCGAAAGCATACCAGCAGGGCATCCATTACATCAAGTCAGCGAAGAGGAAATAGCGAAACGAATCGCCAATAAATACCTCAAAGTAAAACCCGATATTCAAATGCGCGTAAATGCATTCTGGAAGGAACATTTCTCAGGCAATACAATAGTTATCACTGTCCACATACGAGGTGGAGACAAATACCAAGAGGCCATCATGCCTAATTTTTCACGCTACAAGAAGAAAGTCGACGTATTCTTAAAAGCACACCCTGATGCGAAAATATTTTTAGCAAGCGATTCAAATGCTGCCGTTAATTTTTTCAAAAAATGCTACAACCAACGTGTCATTACTTCACAAGTTACTCGTTCAGATAACCAAACAGGAATACACGTAAATCAGCCTGATGGCCTGCTGGCCGGAACAGAAATCCTCTTTGACGTGGAATGCCTCTCAAGAGGGAAGCATTTTATTGGATTCAATCAATCGAATGTTTTTCACTGGGTTTGTCACCTTACAGAAACTGGCCAAAAAAAGCGGTTTACCTATTCCAACGTTCAACCTGGCCTGAAAGAAATCCTCTTTAGTGAAAATAACTTTAAACGCAAATATAAGACACTCCGAAGGTATTTTTTCCGAAAGAAAAAAGTCGTCAAATAAAATGAACTTGGAACACATAAAAGCTCATCTTCTAGGCAATGATACGAGCGTCACAGCCAACCGATTTTTAATCATCCCATGCAACGCAGCGGGCATGGGCAGCATTCTTCGAGGCGCAATCTCTGGACTTTTATTTGCGGAATTTACAGGACGAGTCCCCCTCATTTATTGGCATCAAAACTGCAACTACCTCAATCTAATAAAAGTGCGTAAACCTTTTTCAATATAATGCTCAATAAATTGAAACGAAGAATAAATCGCTGGCGATTTAAGCGATCAGTCAAGAGACTACGAGATACTGAGTTTTGTCTCATTACAAACAACTGCTTCGGCAGCAGAATCTACAAGACACTTAAGAGAGAATATAACACACCTTTTGTCGGTTTATTTCTAATGCCAGAATGCTTTGCCAAGCTGGTGGCCAATTTCGACAGATACATGGACAAGGATATTTGTTTCATCAACAAGTCTAAATATCCACCTCACGATGAACCAGGAAGAGGAGCGGATCAGTATCCGCTAGGGCTCTTAGGGGACTTGGAACTCCATTTCGTGCACTATAAAAGCGAGCAGGCTGCCCTAGAAACATGGGAACGCCGAAAAGCCCGGATTGATCGTAAACACATACACTTCATTTTGATTGCGAACGGCCCGTGCGACGAGACAGTTATTGCGCAATTTGCATCTAAAGCCCCAAGTAACAAAGTATGCTTCCACCGCCAAAAAAATCTAAAAATGCCCGCCTGCGTCTACATTCCATCTGAGATTGAAGACATGGGGAATCTATACTCCCAATATCAAAGATTCGTTGGACGGTTTGATTTTGCTGATTGGATCATGGGCAATCGTTAAACTGAGAATCCCCTAACCCACTATATTAGAGAATCCCGATGCACACCGTCAGACTCCATCTGCCCTGGGAAACGAATCAATTCCCATCCCTCTTCCGGCAAACTCCCAACAGCAATGGAGTCTGGAAGGATATTCAATTCTGCATCAACGAGGGGCCGGAACCGTGTGATTTCCTCGTTGTTTTCGCTGGTCAAAAAGGAATAATCCAAGAGCCGATCAACAAAGCGAACACACTGTTTATCGCTGGCGAACCCCCGGCAATTAAAAGACATCCGAAAGCTTATCTCGCCCAATTTGGAAGCGTGATCTGCTCTGACCCGGAGCTCTCTCTCTCGAACAAGCAACTCTACCAGCAAGGCTACCCTTGGTTCTGCGGCATACGATTTTCCGACTCAGGAGAAAAACAAACGGTTAAAACCTACGACGATTTCAAGAAGGACTCCAGAATTGAGAAAACAAAGCTTCTCTCGGTTGTATGCTCTGACAAATGCTCCAAGCCAGGACATCGCAAGCGCTTTGAATTTGTCAAACAATTGAAGGAAGCCTTTGGCGACGAACTGGATCTCTTCGGCACCGGACAAAATCCGATCGCCGATAAAACGGATGCCATTCGGCCCTACAAATATCACATTGCCATCGAAAACAGCAGCGCCCCAGACTACTGGACCGAAAAACTGGCCGACTGCTACTTGGAAGAAGCCTTTCCCTTTTATGCAGGCTGCCCGAATTTGAACCGCTATTTTCCGGACGATGCCTATACCCGAATCAATCTGGAGGATCCAGCAGGAACGATCCGCACCATTAGACAAGCCATTACCGAGAATCGGCATAAAGAATCAGTTAAAGCACTTCACGAATCAAAGCAACTCGTACTTGACCACTATAATCTATTCAACTTGATCGCGGATCACATCACTAATATGGAACCTCTAAAGGGTTCTCCAGAATCTGCCTTTAGTGCCTATCCTAGCAAGTGGTTTAGAAAAGGCCCCTTCTACCGCCTAAAGTTTAGATTTGGGCGTTTCCTCAGACCTAATTTAAAAACATGAAAAAAATCCGGAAAACTTTCGTAAGGAAGTCAGCCAGTGCAATTGGATACTGCCTTACCAAAAAGACTAAACAAAAAGATCTCCAATCACTCTTGGCTAGGTTACGCCCGATGACACCAGAAAAGGGGCTCATTCGTATTGGCCCTGACGATGATGGAGGCTATGTCGTGCCCAATAATTTGGATGGCATCCAGGCCTGCTACTCTCCAGGAGTTAGCACCGAGTGTCGTTTTGATAAAGCTTGTGCTGACATGGGCATGCCAGTCTTCATGGCAGATCAGTCAGTGGATAGCCCACCAGAAGAGCACGCAAACTTCCACTTCATCAAAAAGTTTATTGGGGTACTAAACAATGAGGAATTCATGACTCTCGACACATGGGTGGAATCCACAGGGAGCCAACGAGCAGGTGACCTCATGATGCAAATCGATATCGAGGGCGCGGAGTATGAAGTTTTCATAGGTGCTTCCGATAACCTAATGAAGCGATTCAAGGTCATTATCGCTGAGTTTCATCGTCTCGACCAGCTGTTCAGCAGACCCTATTTCGAGTTAGCATCGAAGGCATTCGAAAAAATATTACAAACTCACACTTGCGTGCACATTCACCCTAATAATTGCCGAGCCACCCAAAAACAAGGGTCTGTAGAAATACCCCCGGTGACTGAATTTACCTTCCTCAGGAAGGATTGCGTTGGCAAGGCCGTCCCAGCTCATCAATTCCCACACCCCTTGGATCATGACAATACAAGCGGGCCACACATCGCCCTCCCGCGTTGTTGGCATAAGGATTGAGACACCACCACGAGTCGCCATTTACCACTAGATGAACAACCTCCTCCACCGATCTCAAACACAATTCCTCACTGGCATTCGAGGCTACGCTGCGTTGGGTGTCATCATGGTTCACTGCACAGGCGCATTCAAAGGCCAGAACCAATATGTCGATAATTTGCTGAACTTCGGAAAATACGGGGTCGTCGCTTTCTTCGTATTATCCGCATTTTCGCTTTCGATCTCGATGCACAATACCCCGCCGAATACGAGGCGACATCTGGCACATTACTTCAACCGAAGATTCTGGAGGATCTTCCCCCTCTATGCGATTATTAGCGTAATCGTCTGGGGGGGTATCAACTATTCGGGGAGTATTTCCACGCCAACCGGGGCTTCCTCCAGCTCAATGACAGATCTACTGATGCATGTGTCTTTCTTGAATGCGTTTAACCACAAATATGCCAGCTCCATAATCGGCGTCGAATGGACCATTCAACTGGAAATGATGGCTTACCTCTTCCTTCCCATCCTTTACTACTCGACGAAAAAGCATAGCTGGAAAATGGGCTTGTTCATTACCATCGTCCTATTTGCAGTGGGCAAACAAGAGTCACTCTCCGAATCGATCCTACCCGAAGGCCAAACATTTTTTAACCATGATTGGTCTCTATGGAAATACTTCTTCGCGTTCTACATCGGCACACTCGCATTCAATAGAATCGTGGCGACTCCAGCACCTCTCTTACCAAAGAAGCAGTCCACCCTCATCGCTTGTGGTTTAATCGTTTTTCTACCGATCTACGGGACGTTCTATCCATCCAGTGAAAATCTGATTGTTACGCTATGGGTGATCGGTCTCATCTATGCTTTACTCGGTGTAAAAAAAGGCCCTCGCACAATCTTAGAAAACAAACTGATCCTGCACATCGGAAAAATCAGTTTCTCGGTCTATTTACTTCATATGCCGCTCTATCATTTAACAATGCCAACACTCGAAGCTCACTTACATCCAGCCCCCGCGTTCATCGTCTTTCTAACAATAGTCATCGCGGTATCGACACTCACATACAAAGTCATTGAAGAGCAATTCATGAGAGTGGGCGAAGGCCTGTTTCAGGCATCGCGTAAAGCCTCCGTGATAACGACGAACTAAATTTAGCGCTATCTCCCCTCCAACTAATCAGCTTTGCGACTTTTTGCTCTTGCCCGAAGGACGAGCATCCGCGTTCTATTTCAGACAGTGAAAATCGGTTTCGTGCTTTATGACTACTACCCTTTCGGCGGCCTTCAGGAAGATTGCCTAGCCACCGCTCTGGCATCGCATGCGCGTGGACATGAAGTCCACATTTTCACCCGCACATGGAAAGGCGAACAATCCAAGGCGATCAATGTCCACCTTCAGGGCAAAACGGGCTGGAGTAATATCACCAGGAACCAGCATTTCTTTGAGACGTTGAAACGAGAACTGCCTCAGCATCAACTCGATGGCGTGGTCGCCTTTAACCGTATCCCAAACGCGGATGTCTATTTCGCCGCCGACCCTTGCTATGTTGAACGAGTCAAAAACAAATCGCTTTGGTATAAACTGGGAGCGCGTCACCGGCACTATGCCTCACTAGAAAAAACGGTTTTCGCATCCTCAAACCCACCCGCGACACTAGTCCTGACAGATCGTGAGATCGATGCCTTCCACCAGCACTACGGCACCTCCCGCGAACAATTCCACTTACTTCCACCAGGCGTAGATCGGAATACGGCCCCCGATAGCGAGTCAGCTAACAACCGCCAAGAACTACGCGCCGAACTCGGCTGCGCAGACGATACAGTCGTCGCACTGTTCCTCGGCTCAGGCTACCGCATCAAGGGACTCGACCGCGCACTCCTCGCAATTGCTGCACATCAGACAGCAACGAAGCACCTAGAGTTTTGGGTCGTAGGAAACGGCAAGCAGAACCGCTTCGCCCCTCTCGCAAAGCAAGCAGGCGTGACAGTGCGCTTCCTCGGCGGCCGCGCCGACACTGGACGTTTCTACGACGCCGCCGACTTCTTGCTCCACCCGGCTTATAGCGAATCAGCGGGCAAAGTGCTACTGGAAGCACTCACGCATGGCTTACCTGTGCTCACCACAGACACCTGCGGCTACGCACCTCACATCCTCAAGGCCAAAGCGGGTGCCGTAATCAAGAGTCCTTTTTCCCAAAAAAACCTCAACAAAATGGTGCACACTTTCATTCAAGATAGGGACAAAAGGCAACAAATGAGCCAAAACGGATTGGCCTATGCTGCCCATGAGGATTTATACACCTGCCATCAGGCTGCCGCCGAGATTATAGAACGTATCCTAACTAAGACTGCCTCCACTAAGGTGTAAACTTCCTCAGGCTTAATAGTCACCCATACTGAAACTCATTGATGCTCCTCGAACTCTCAGAAGAATTACGTGACGCCCTTCCAGAAGGTGTCGATCCGTTTGATTGGTTTCTTCACGGAAGCGGCGAAGTCCACCGCGAAGTCAAAAATCGTCTTACCTACGAGGCTCGGCTCGGTGACCACCTACATTTCTATGTCAAACGTCACCTCGGCTGCGGCTGGGGTGAAGTAATAAAGGAATGGTATCGCTTTCGTAAACCAGTCGTCAGCGCCCGCACTGAATGGGAAGGGGTCGCCACCCTCTCCGCTGCCGGGGTGCGCGTGCCTAAGGTACTAGGCAAGGGCGAACGTGGTCGTTATCCGAATGCAATCGAATCTTTCGTCGTCTTAGATGCGCTGGAAGATTGTGAGACTCTGGAGCACTTCAAAGACGGATGGATGGATTTTGAGGGCTTCCGTTGGGTTAAGCTCAAAAGATCTTTGATCAGCGAGGTTGCTAGCATATGTCAGACGATGCACGGATGTGGCATCAACCACCGCGACTTTTATATTAACCACTTTCTGATCAACCGAGACCTCATTCACAACTGGCAACTGGGACATGCGCTTCCACTCAACCTGATCGACCTGCACCGCGTGCAACACCGCTCGCGAGTGCCTCATCGCTGGCTCATAAAAGACGTCGCCTCTTTACTTTTTTCCGCACTCGACGTCGGCCTCACGTCAACAGACTACGTGCGCTACTTACGTATCTACCTCGGGCCAGAATGGAAATCATTACTAGTCGAGAACACTAAACTCTGGCAGGCTACCATCAAGCGTGCTTGTAAGCTCTACCAAGGCTTCCACGGGAAATTACCCAAACTACCAGCGATACTGAAAATTCGATAGGCAGCACTCCTCCTTAGCCCTTATTTCTCAATCATTGAATAAAGCTTCTTACGTAATTTCCGTTTGAGACGCTTGAGAAAAGCTTTGTAAGCATACAACTGGAAATTAAATCGATCATAAGCAGTGAAGTGAGCATTCTCCTGCTTTAGGTACGTCTCCATAAAATGTGCTTGCCGCTGGGGGTCTAGTTTATGCACCAAGCGCTTCAAATCAGCGATCCGTTTGCTACGGGAGAAGCGCTGATTGGCAAAACGGGCTCTGGCCGTATCGATCAGTGAGAAAACCAAACGATTATTCTCTTCTATGCGTATCAATACATTACCGCCTGAGAGGTCTCGAAAGTAAACACCTCGCCAATGAACCGTACGAATAAATTCAATCAATTGCTCTGAGAAGACTTCAAAGGTAAAGCCCTCGACTGTTTCCTCACCATTTGAAAATGGAATAAAAAAACTGCGCACACTGAGATGCGTATTGGCATGTTCGCAGATGAACCAATTATCTAGAAGCTGAGTGCGGTCTTGATGCTCGAAATAAGCCACTACTTTGGGAGTCTCGATGCCACGGCGTTGCAGCTCGCTCGTGCCGTTCCAACTGCGTAGAGATTTTGATGGTTTTCTTCGATCTAAGATCCGCTTATGCCATGCGATGCGAACCGGCTTTTTAACGACAAGCGATTGATCGGGAGCGAGTGGATTCTCGACTGACCAAATAGCGTTTCTGGCATTGCGAAGAGACGTCTCTGATGAAACAGACGTGATCGCGTCCGGCTTTAGGGCTTCGATCAACTGATCCGCTTCAGCACGAGAATGGGCAGTAACCACGCCGCGCCATTGCTCGGTGCAATAACTGAAATAATGACTCCCCTCTTCAGCTCGTGCTGCAACCGTTTGCGGCACAAGTGCTGCGCCCGCAGCAAGCTCGACTAGCTTAGATCGATTCCAAGATAGATATACTGGAGATTCAGAAAAATAATCCGGTAGCTCGGCCAGCACTTCGCCGTCTCTACTTTGGATCGACTTGATCGTTTCAAGATCCATTTGAGTATAGATATCTGTTGATCGCGCAAGGCCACCATTTTTCGTCCACACTACGTGGAAGTGTTGGTCACCTTTTTCAAACGCATGCACTTCGAGTCCCTTCTTTCCAGACAAGCGTTGGAGATAGCGCGCACCGGAAAGCATCGATTGAATGGTTTTGAAAGCATAGAAGGCGGGGCGATGACGCCATTGCTCTGATTCTCCAGGCAGCTCGGAATAATAAGAAACAACGTCTCGCAACGAACGGTCTTCGGGCAGGCCAGTGCCGTCATCGAGCAAGCCTTCACGGCGACTGACTAACGGGCCCCAATAGAAACGCTCGAATGATCCTTCAGAAGCACAAAGCACAAAATAGCGAGTTAGATAGTCGGCCATCTGTTCCTCGGACGAAACCAGAATACGCTGGATACGCGGTAGAGTCCAAAAGGCACAGGTCGACCAATTCCTAGACACACCATTGCGACGGGCAATCGAAGCGACGAGACGGAGCTTTTTGATGTGATCGTAGCCGTGGAAACGTTTGAGCCACTCGCCGAGTATCTTTCGATCTATTGCTTCTGGCTGGATCGCACGCTCCGCAAACATATTGTTCGAATGAATATCAGGCAGGCACTGTCGACGCTTTAGCATACCGAGTAAACCCGCATTATACTGTGGCTCAAAATCTGTCACATTAGGCCCAATCAAAGGTAGCCCACTTGCTCTGACTAAAGGATAAGCCGTCTCCCACGCCGATATGAAACCATCGAGAGTGTAACCTGCCCATTTGGCACGGTTGACCGTGGTGCCGATCTCAACAGCTTCGATCATTTCGGAAAAGCTGGCTAGTGCATCAGAAACAAAACACTTCCATGCCTCATTCGCCTCCAAGTTTGGCATCTGCTTAGCCTGAGCCAAAGGCTGAACTAAATGCAGCAGCACGCTCACCCTAGAACGCTGTAATCCTTCAAGCAGAGGGATGAGGGCCTTTTTCGTATTTGATTCAGAGAGATCAATCCGAACCGCCTTCACCCCGAGTTCACTCACTATTCCAAGTGTCATCTCAGTGGCTGCCTCATCTTTAGGCACCGCGAGACAAACACCGGCAAAAGTCTCTTCAATCATTCCTTTCTCTGATTTCACATACAATCCAGAGCAAGTGGACCAAGGGTTCAGGCTTTTAATGCATTCAAAAGTGAACTCCACATCTAACTTCCCCGGACGAATTAAATTAACGAATCTGGGTTTTGCCTGATTGCTGGATGCTATAGGTTTAGCTGGTAAGGAACCGTCAGTCATGCAGTTAGAGGATGTTAAAAAGACCTTATTGCATATAGTAGACAAAATAACATTAAGGCGAAGCTAAATAAGGAAACTCATGCCAGTGTGATTCAAGTTAATAATAGCATATGTTGATTGTTATCCACTCGTGAAACAACAAACCGCCCACATGTCTAGCATAGTTTGTATACTACGACTGACATGGCATTTCCTTGATCCTCATAGAGCCGATAACGGCCTATTATTTAACATTTAGCCGCATAAAGGTCTTTGACTGATCCGGGACGGTTAACTCTAAACTATGGCTTGTATGTGGAGCCCAAGTTTCTAGGTCGGTCGACATTTCCAGATCGAAGTTCATATTGAAAGCGCCATTTTCTGCACGCTCCAATCGTAAGCTACGCAAGTTCATATCCACAGTTGAATTTGGAACAATCGCAATCAAGCTACTATAATCTACATTTGGGTTAAAGCCCGCAGAAACGACTGCACCATCAAATAATCCATCGCCAGAACTGTCCCGGTTATTAGGGCTAGTACCCGTATCACTTGTAGACACATAGACTCCAGTGTTAGTTTCAACACTATCATCCAATCCATCGCCGTCTGAATCTACCGGGATTACCGGCGGCGTATAGCTATCAATCTCGAAAGAATCGAAGCCCAGGTCGCCCGCTTGTGCATTATACGCGCCATTTGTTGCGCTAACATGCGCTTCTAGGTCAACACGCAGGTAGTCATCCTGACCCAGCGTCCAAGTGCCACCGCTGAAAGGCTCAGGAATTCCATCGATCCAGCGAGTTCCGCTACCATCGCTCAGTTGGTATTCGATTAAAGGTTCCCAATTCCAGCCGTTCGTAATCCCATCCACATCGTAAGCGAGAGAAACGACGCTAGCACTTGAATCATGAACAATACGAAGGTGAGCGGAAGCCAGACCGGGCAAAGCGTTAGTATGCGCATAGCGGAAGGCATCCCAGGGCGATGTGCGATTGATCACTCCAGCGGACAGGCCCCAATCTTCCAAATGAATCTGGAATCCGCCAGAGCCGACCCCGTCGTAATTTGAGAGTAATATTCCAATTTCATAGTTATTGACACCCGCGAGTCGATTCACACCTGCGACAACTCTCGTCTGCACCTCCCAGCTTTCGCTCATTGGCAAAACTCGTAAGCTATCGAGACCTGCCCAAGTATCTGATTCGAGAGATTGCGAGTCGATCAACACACTGAGTAGGCCATCAGCAACAGCGACCTCGTCCCGACCACTATCTGTGTATGGGCTCCAGAGCGCACCATCTATTGAGGCACCTTCGAAATCCTCACGGTATTGCCAGTCTGGATGCACTGAGTCCAACAAGGTACGTGCCCCGAGGGTGAAGTTGCCCGAATCTCTAGGCTGCTCCTCTAGCGCATCACCTCGTTCGAAAACTTCAAATGAGCCCGCAGTCGGAGAACTGAAACGCAAATCTATTTCTAACCTGGTGTCTTCTAGTGTGTCCGTCAAATCATCCAGAATGATTATGCCCTTATAAGAACTTACAGAGTATTCCCATGAGCCTTTATTATTAATATGACCATTTTGAGCTCCCCCATAATAAGCACCTTGAGGCTCAAAGTAGAGGACACCACCACCGTGATTCAACTCAAGGCCAGCAATCGAAGCTGGGGGTCCCGCCACTAGCGGACCCACATGGCCGTCGCCGTTCAAGTCCTGTTGCAGATTCACCTCTTCAGTCAGGATATCGCTGACCGCAGTCAACGCGCTAATACTGCTGCCACTCTGTGAGAAGTTCAT
>Ga0209830_10002295_pt1 | contig 15548 bp, 11 predicted proteins | sample ArcticOcean_MG_C_12_FD_187439 | JGI IMG/M metagenome (GOLD analysis project Ga0209830, IMG submission 187439) | Marine microbial communities from western Arctic Ocean - ArcticOcean_MG_CB8_130 (SPAdes) (version 2) | ecosystem: Environmental > Aquatic > Marine > Oceanic | place: Arctic Ocean...
AGCTACTGACCTACCAGCCCTAGAAGCACTAGGGGCTGACGTAGATAAGCAGCGTGAGTCACTTGAACGTGAGTTGGGGGCCTTAGGAGCGTTCCCGGCGGTGCTTTCTAGTCCATCTCAGCTACAAGAATTGTTGTTTGATGTCTGGGGTTTGCCCGTGATTAAGGTAACCGACAAAGGTAATCGTTCGACAGACAAATCTGTGCTGTATGAGTTGTCATTTGTAGATGATCGTGTAGACAAGATCAAACGCTACCGCGAGCTGAAAGGACTCAAGACTAAGTTCGTGGACAACATCATCGCTAGTTGCGTGTATAACGACGATGACCGGTCACATCCTACGGCGTTCATTAACTCGACCTACACAGGCCGCATGACTTACTCATCCAGCATTGGGACGGGTAAGGCTAAGTGCCAAACGGGGTTTGCGCTTCATCAAATGAAACGTGCCGCTATATATAGGCGTACCATCTGTGCGCCCGAAGGCTATTCATTAGTTGAGTGGGATGCTGCGGCGCAAGAGTACCGATGGGTTGCTATTGAGTCTAATGATCCGCAGATGCTGTCCATGTGTGAGCTGGGTGAAGACCCCCATTCGTTCATGGCATCAGAGATGACTGACTTAACGTACCCAGAAATGCGGGAGGCTTATCAGTCTGGAGCAGACGGGGCTTATCAAGACCGGATGTGCGGAAAGGTAGCTAATCTTTCGTGCCAGTATCGCATCGGGCCTAAGAGTCTGCTGTCTTCCGCAAGGGTACAGTACGGGTTGGATTGGGATATAAATAAGTCTACCTCTGTTCACGCGGCTTACCACAATACGTATCAGGGCGTTAAGGCTTACTGGAATCGTAAGATTCTTGCTGCCCAAGAGCTGGGCTACGCCGAGACTATAGCGGGTAGGCGTGTTCAACTAAGTGGTGACTGGGGCGGGGCTGATACGAAGTGGCGCTTGGAGAGTACCGCCATTAACTTCCCTATACAGGGGATTGCCTCAGATCAGAAGTACCTTGCACTGGCTGCACTCAAACCCCTACTCACTAAGTTCGGTGGTAGGTTTTACTTTGAGCTACACGATGGTATTTTTGCTATCTTCCCTACTAAGGTTATCGAGAAGGCCGCGCTAGAGGGTCAGCAAATATTGAATAACCTTCCGTATCAAAAGGTGTGGGGGTTCCACCCACCCATTCCCCTGCCTTGGGATGCAATGATTGGCCTCAACTGGGGTGACTTAAAGGAGATAAAACCATGAAGACTTGTAAACACCACAAACTAAATGAATTACAGGAGGCATAATATGCCGCAAGATAATCAGATTCACCTCGACCTAGAAACTCTCGACACAGCGCACACCGCCCAGATATTGAGCATAGGCGCGTGTTGGGGGCCACGCACTTTCTATGTGGAGGTTGATACAAAGGAGTACAATCCAGTCCACTTCACCTTTAGCTCCGCAACAAAGGAATGGTGGGACAAGCAGGGAGGTTTCAAATCGACCGTCCAAACGCGGTTGCCTTATGAAGCACTTTTCATGCTGTCCACTTGGATCGAAGACATACAATCTAACGGCAAAGAGCCACTGGAGATTTGGGCTAACGCGCCATCGTTCGACTGCGCCATACTTAAATACCATTTCGCATACATGAATATAGAGTGCCCGTGGCCCTTTTACATGGAGCGCGATGTGAGGACAGTAAAAGCACTGGCTACACAGATGCGCCTTAACATCCGTACTTTCAAAAACCCTCACAATGCGTTGCAAGATGCGCGTAACCAGCAGAAGTATGTAGATTCTGTTTACATGACGCTGGCCGAACAGTTACACTCGAATCGTGCTATGAAATAATAATAAGTAGCAAACATAGTACCTAGCCCCGCCTAACCAGCGGGGCTTTTTTATTTCCGCAGCCCACCTATCTCACCTATCTAAAAATCCCCACTCCAGTAAATAAATATACGAGACAACTTGACTACATCCCCCATCCGAGTACACTTAAACATTCAAACAAAAGAGTTTTAAACATGGCCAAAGCATTCGCTTGGAGTTATTCAGCACTCACAGGATATGAGACTTGCCCACGACAGTTCTATCATCTGCGAGTGGCTAAGGACATCAAAGAGAAGCCTAGCCCAGCAATGTTGGAAGGTAACCGCGTCCATAAGGATTTGGAGCTGCGCGTCAAAGATGGCCGCCCCCTGCCAAAAGACCTAAAGCAGCACGAGACGCTGTGCAAGAAATTCATAAACGCAAAGGGTGTCACCACTGCCGAGCAGAAGCTGGCCCTCACCGCAGACTTGGAGGAGACTACTTACTTCGCTAAGGATGTATGGCTAAGAGGTGTGTTCGATGTAGTGAACATCAACGGTGCCGTAGGTAAGATTTTTGACTATAAAACGGGCAAGCGTAAGCCTGACAGCACGCAGCTTAAACTGTTTGCAGCTATGGCGTTTGCCAGATGGCCCCAGCTAGAGCGGGTTGACACTACCTTTTTATGGTTAAAGAGCAAAGAGGTCGATAAGCAGTCATTCACTACTGAGGATATACCGCTTATCTGGCAAGAGTTTGAGCCGCGAGTCGCAGCGATGGAAGAAGCCAAAGAGACCGACTACTACCCATGCCGCCCATCGGGGTTGTGCAGAGGTTGGTGTTCCGTTAATAGCTGTGAACACTGGGAAGCGAAAAGATGAATGATGATCGAGAGCTGATACTTGAACTTCTAGGGTCACTCGACCGCATAGCCGAGGCTTTAGAGGATATACGTGAAAAACTAGCAAATGACAAATGGAGTGATGGCGATGACACCTGAAGGCAAGGTAAAAGATGCGTGCAAAAAGGAATTAAAGAAGCGTGGCATTTGGTTCTACATGCCAGTGCAAAATGGTATGGGTGTTGTAGGTATTCCTGATATTATCGGATGCTGGAATGGTTGGTTCATAGCCATCGAAACAAAGGCCAAAGGTAAGAAGGCTGGCGTTACCACTAACCAAGCTCAGCGGCTAAAAGAGATTCATGCCGCCAAGGGTTTGGCGCTGGTCATTGACGATGTTGAAGAATTGGTCATTATATTAGATGACGCAGTGCGTCAATTATCAGAGGTTAAAGCAGATGGTAGCCGAGACAAAGTTGCAGAAAAGCCGAAAGAAAAAAGCCGTATCATCCTCCCCCGTTAAGAAACCTGCGGCCAAGCGCAAGACACCTTCTAAGAATCCGAAGGAGAAGCGTGACTATGATAAGGAGTACAAGCGGGATCAATCGTCAGAAGAACGAAAGAAGTATCGCGCAGAGCTTGGTCGTAAGAATCGAGCCAGCGAAAAGGCAGGGAAAACATCTAAGGGCGATAACAAAGATATGGCTCACACAGATGATGTCCGAAGGGGCGGTGAACACTCAGGGGAAACTAAGCCACAAGACGCAAAGAAAAACAGAGCGTGGCGTAAGGGGAAGAAAGGATATGATCGAGGCTAAACAATGAAGCTGCTGCCAGAGAAAAGGGCAGTTCTGGTTGCACCAAGAAACCCGAAACGAATGCAGCAGCTAATACCAACCAGCAAAATAGTTAATTACCAAGGGCGAACAGTATTAGCTGTACCCCACAGGATTGACGAGACTAGGGTACTCAATAATTTAGGGCAAGATGTTCCTAGCCCTATGTTGACTACTTATAATTGGCCGCGAAGCAAGAAGATCAAGCAACCGTTTGAGGCGCAGAAACTAACGGCTGGCTTCTTAACACTGAACTCCCGCGCTTTCGTGCTTAACGACTTAGGTACAGGCAAGACTCTTGCGGCGCTATGGGCGTTTGACTATTTAAAGCGTAACAACAGGGCAGATAAGCTGCTGATTGCATGCCCACTCTCTACCATAGAGCGTGCGTGGGGAGATGAATTGTTCTTCCACATGCCACACCTCAAGTACGCTGTACTCTATGGCACTGCTGCCAGACGTAAGAAGTTACTGGCCCTAGATGTAGACGTATACATTATCAACCATCACGGTATGTCCATCATCAAGGACGACCTAACCAAGCGACCAGATATAAGTCACATAGTAATAGATGAGGTAGCTATAGCGCGTAACAAATCCACGGCGATTTGGAAGAGTTTTAACGCTGCCATCAACGGTAAGATAAAGCGATCTGCTTGGGGCATGACCGCTACCCCGACACCCAACGCACCTACTGATGCCTATGGGCAGGTCAAACTCATTAACCCGCCGAAGGCACCGATGTATTTCACTGCCTTCAAAAACCAAGTAATGACACAGATGAGCCAGTTCATGTGGGTAGCTAAAGAGAACGCCACACAGACGGTATCTGACCTGATGACCCCTGCCATAAGGTTCCACATGGAACAGTGTATCGACTTACCTAAAACTATCTATATCACAAGAACCGCGCCAATCACCGCTTCCGCCGAGAAGGTATACAAAGCAATGGCTAAGGACTTAGCTGCACAGGTTGATGCGGGTGAGGTGCTGGCAGTCAACGAGGCGGTGAAGGCTTCCAAGTTAGTACAAATTGCTTGCGGAGCGGTCTATGACACAGATGGTAACGAGTTACGAGTTGATGCTACGCCCCGCTTAGAGTTAGTAGTGGAGCTAATACAGCAGTCGAGTAGCAAGAGCATAGTGTTCGTGCCGTTTATATCCTCTGTCCGCAAGGTTGCCGAGTACGTTGCCAGTAAAGGTTACAAGGTCGGCATAGTCTACGGTGACATAAAGAAAAAAGAACGCGATGACATATTCAACCAGTTCCAAAACGGCACAGGCATTGATGTAATTGTCGCGCAACCAGAGTGCATGAGTCACGGACTTACACTCACCGCTGCATCGACAACTATCTGGTATGCGCCAATTACAAAGGCCGAAGTCTATGAACAGGCGAACGGTAGAACACCCCGCCCCGGCCAGAGACATACCACTCTAATAATAAACATAGAAGGCACGCCTATCGAACGGCGCATTTACCACAGGCTAAACAACAAGCAAGCCATGCAAAATCTTTTACTAGAAACGAAAGTATTTCGGGAAGTTGCTTGACCACATAGATTTACTAGTGGTAAAGTTATTATCAACTACACGGGGAGGTGTATAAGATGAAAATGAATGAGGCCATTCAGGCTTATATCGAATTACGGGATGCTAAAGATGAGCGTAAAGCTGAGCATGCCGCAGAGATCAAAGAGAAGTTTACTAGCAAGCTCGACAGAATTGAAGCCATGTTCTTGAAGCATTTTGAGAAGACTGGTTCAGATTCTACTAAAGCTGCTGGTGTAGGTACTGCATACATTGCACGCCGTGTATCTGACAAGGTAGTAGATAAAGAAGCGCTTATAAGGCACTGCAAGGAAACGGATAATTGGGACATGTTTCAAGGCCGAGTAGCTAAAGCGTGCGTGGATGAATATATCGAAGAACATGGCGACATGCCAGCAGGTGTGGTTCGTTCAACTGAAATGAAAGTAAACATACGTAGGGGATAAAATTATGACTGAATTAACTCTAAGCAAGTCAGCACTACCGGCACACATCCAAGCCTTACAGCAGGGCAACGCCGCTAACGAGTGGGGTACTGGCCAGAGCAGCGGATTTCCTGTCATTTCTATTAAAGGCAGTAAGTTCCACATACGGCGCGGGGATGAGTCTAAGCTGGTTACTACTACTGATGGCGAGACTCCCGCTATCTCAATGCCTGTAGTAATTATCAAAACGCATGCGGGTCTAGCCAAGACCTACTTTGAGGACTCTTATTCTGAGGGCGCAGATAACAAGCCTACTTGCTACTCAGTAGATGGGGTTGCTCCCGCAAGGGACGCGGCAGAACGGCAGTCTAAGAGCTGCTCAACTTGCCCTATGAATCAGTGGGGTTCACGTATCACTGAGGCTGGCGGTAAGGCGAAGCTATGCTCTGATGTAAAACGTCTGGCGGTGGCTAGCCCAAACCAGATCAATGATCCTATGCTGCTGCGCGTACCGCCAAGCAGCTTGAAAAAGTGGAACGAGTACACTAGTTTGCTTGCTAAGCGCGGCTGCTCACCAGCCCATGTGGTAACTAAAGTTTCCTTTGATCCCTCCGTGGCGTATCCAAGCATTAACTTTGATGCGGTTGAGTTCATCTCGGATGAGATGGTGCCGCAGCTCGAAGAAGTAATGCTCGACCCTGTACTCGACACGATTGTTGGCTCTGAGGAGGGTAGTATTGACCCTGACGTAGCTGAGATACCCGCACCGAAAAAGAACCTGCCGCCGCCACCTGCACCTAAGAAAGAAAAAACGGCTAAGCAAATCAAGGCTGAAGCTGCCGCCGCCGCACTAGCTGAAGCTCAGGCTCTGGTTGCCGCCGCCGAGGAAGATGATGAGGACGAGGAAGATGATGAGGACGAGGTTGAGGTCGTTGCGGCCCCCGCACCGAAGAAAAAGAAGGTCACAGCTAAGAAAGAACCTGAGCCAGAAGTTGTCGAGTTGGACGATGATCTGGATTTTGACAACCTTGAGTTTGACGATTAACACATCCCCACAGGCTTGGCGGCCCTGTCTAATCAAGCCGCCCACTAATCAAAGGAGATTCTGATGGATTTTGCGTATATAAAACACGCTGGGATGGGACAGAAAGAGTTTGCCGATCTTATAGGCGTAAGTCGCGTAAGCGTCAACAACTGGATTAAGGGTAAGTCAAAACCGGGAAGGCATACTATTGAGGAGACTCGCAAGCAACTAGAGCTTGTGACCGCTGCTTACAAACTAAAGTACCTACCTGCCGACATACCAATAATGTGCAACAGCAACGTAGAAAGTCGCAAAGCGTACATAGATGCTCGGCTGATGGAAACCAAACGGAAGATTAAACTACTTAAAAAGTAGTCACTAGGGGCTGGGGATGGCAACTGTAGAATTTTTAACTAGGATACTGCCCTCTAAGGGTTTGTACATAGCAACAGTATTTAAGAGCGGCATGAAGTCCGCTCCCACACAAGAAGTTTTCGATACGGTCTCAGAGTTATCAACAGCGCTGGTAGAGTACGACTCAACTGGTATACAAGTATTTCACGCTTGTTCCAGTTACGCCGAGCGTCAGGGCGTGTACAACCAGCGTAAAGAGAAATGGGAGCTGCGAGTAACAGAGAATGCTGCGTGGGTGAGGTCTCAATGGCTGGACATAGACGTAGGTGACGGTAAGGATTACGCCACCCGCAAAGATGCGCTTACTGCGCTGAAAACTATGTGTAAGTCTGTAGGTATACCGCTACCACTGATCGTAAAGTCAGGCCCAGTGGGGCTGCACGCATACTGGGTCTTTACAGAAGATGTGCCAGCGGCAGAGGCGAAGGTTGGTGCCACTGCATTCGCCAACACCATGAAGGCAGAAGGCTTTAAGTGCGACACCACTCGCACAGCGGATATGGCCTCTATTCTTAGGCCAGTAGGATCACACAATCGGAAGAAAGACGTACCGACTTTGGTTGAGCAAGCTAACGACCCAGAACCTATTGACCACCTAGAATTTTACGCGAAGATGGCCAGCATGCCAGCCAGCTTTCTGTCTGGGGCTATACCTACTATTAAGGGGCTTCCCAGCACTGACACTTGGCAAACAGATAAAAAAGCGTTCCCGCCTTCGTCCGCTAAACTTATAGCTAAGTCTTGCGCTGCTCTACGCGAGTTCGGTATTGCCAAAGGTGATGTTGAGGAACCGCACTGGCGTGCCATGATCGGGGTGTTGAAATACACTACCGAGGGCGGCGAAGATAATGACTACAAACTATGCCACAGTTGGAGCAAAGGTTATGACGGATACTCCCAAGCAGAAACTCAGGCTAAGATTGAAGGGTACGTTAAGCCCCCCTCAACCTGTGAAACCATCGAACGACATTCTGGACAGTGTGCATCATGTCCGCACAATGGCTCGATCAAAAGCCCGATTAAGCTCGGATACAGCGTGGATGCACCGCCCCCTGCATCGGAAGCTCTGGCCAAAAAGCCACTTGCTCCTGCTGCCTTCAATAGCGTTACGCACTACGCAAACATAGATGACACAGATAAGCTGCCTTTCTGGCCCTACAACTACGCTTGGAACGGCGAGGAGATGATGTACTTCTTTAAGGACAAAGACACAGACATATCTGACTGGGTTCCTTTTAGTAGTGTGTTTTACTACCCTTATTTAAGATTTGAGGGTGAGGACGGTCTAAGGTACATAAAAGTATCTGCTCTGCTGGAGCCTACAAGGTGCAGATGGCGATCATTTGACATACCCGCTGGTGTTATACACGACCCAAGAGCATTGGCGGGAGAATTAGCTAAACATGAGATTACCTATATGACTAAAGACAGAGCAAGAAACCAGAATTATATGCAAGACTGCCTAGCAGGGCTGCAAGAGCTGGGCCTTGAGACTGAAACACACAAGTCGTTTGGCTGGCATGGTGATGGGTTTGTAATGGGTAACACTAAGATAATGCCCAAAGGAAACCTACCTGTATTTGTTGCAAGCGATGTACCGCACGACCTACAGAAATCTTTGGGTACAAAAGGCTCTTCTTCTGAGTGGGCTAGATTGATAGACGAAATCTACAATCGTGAAGGTGCGGAGGCGTACCAATGGATCGTCTGTAGTGCTATCGCCGCGCCACTGGTCAAACTGTGTGATACAGATATGTGGCATGGGATACCGACAGCACTCACAGGGCCGGGGGGCTTAGGTAAGACTACCACTTGTTTGGCAGCTTGTTCGTTTTATGGTGACCCTGCGAAGATGTCCATGCAAGCCAACGAACAGGGTACGACCATGAACGCGCTGTACGCACGAGTTGGCACCATGCACAACTTACCTTTGATCTTGGATGAGATCACTGGGCGAGATACTAAGGAAATACAAGACATGCTTTTTGCGCTGTCTAGTGGCCGCCAAAAGATGCGACTTAGTTCATCTTCTAAAGAGATAGACCCCGGCGACCCGTGGGACACATTGACCTTTGTAACAGGTAACTTGAATATCACTAGCATGTTGTCTAACACTGACCACATTAAGGCGGGTGCTTCACAGGTGCGGGTGTTTGAGATAGAGCTAGACGAGGGTTTTAACACCAGAGTCTTTGGGGGTATCAATGCTAAAGATTTGATTGAGACACAACTGCTTGGTAATAACTACGGTACGGCAGGGCAGGAGTTCATTAGGTTTGTGCTTAGAAACAAAGCTAAGGTCACTGCTCAGCTCCAAAAGAAACGTGCCGCCTCTGTTGTGTCAAATTCTACTGAGTCACAAGAAAGGCTCTACAGAGATTTAATTGAGACAGTTATGGTAGGAGCTAAGATAGCGAAGGGTATGGGTTTAATATCTTTTGACCTCGCTAAACTACGTGCGTGGGCAGAGGCGCACATACACGAGATGCGTGTTAGCCGCGATTCTCAAACAAGCACACCCGCTGACAAGTTTAATGACTATCTAACATCGCTGTATCGGCACACGATTACGACTAAGTATTTTGGTGATTGCAGGGAAGGCAAAAAGCGCGCTGCCACTGAGAATGTAGTACCACCACATGATAAGCCGCTTGCGCGTAACGCCACTGAGGACAGGATATTCATTTCTAGCAAAACCAGCTTTAAAGAGTGGTCGTGTAAGAATGATGTTGACCCTAAGTGGCTAATGAGTCAGCTTGAGAAGCAGGGCTACTTAGATCATGTTGAAGGTAGGTTTCACGACAGGCTAGTGCTTGGTAAAGGCACTCAGATAAACACAGGCCAAGCGCGCTGCATACGCTGGGACTACGACAAGATAGACGGTATGCTACCTGATGAGGTGGAGGCTACTGTAGCTCTAGTACAAAGCTAGAGCCTACGCACTACTTTTTAGGCGTTTTTACGTAGCCTTCTTTTTAGCTGCTGCGGACAAGTCTTTAAAGTGAAACAACTTGACGCTTGTTTTACCGTGGGTCTTGCCTGTGTGCAGCGAGCCATCAGGCATTTTGTGGGTGCCACCTGTGTGTGCCGTACCGTCTTTTTTGTAGTGCTTTACGCCTTTCATCTCAATCACCTCCAGTTAAAAGTTAGAGCTTTCTCGCTTCACCAGCTCCCACCATCAGGTCTAGCGTGCCGCCTTTCTTTTGTTCGTTAGTTAAACGAACGCCATCGACAGTGAGCTTTTCTCTCTCTCGCTGTTCTTTGGGGCCTTCTCTGAGCCACTTGTTTGTCTTACGTTTGTACCCTAACTCGGCGTAGGTGTTGTTCAGTTTGTCTAACTGGTTGCGTGCGTCTTGCATGCCAGAGTAGTCTTGGTCGTTATACGCGATTACATAGTCTCCTTTGATCCTAGACAATCGTTCGTTACGCATAGTCGTAGACTCTTGTAGCCATGCGCTAGCATTCTGCATGTCACTGATTTTCGTGCTAGGCAGACCAATGCCCACACTGAACAGGTCTAAATATGTAAATTCATCTGCCGACATAGCGGTGTCACGCGCTGAGTTTCTACGCTGTAGGCCATTTTTCCCCATTAGCAGTGCTTTACTTACGTTCTTTATCCCTTTTGGCAGCATCTGTGTAATACCACGGGCGTAGTCTCCTTCGCTTATCATAGATAGGCCATCTATAGACATCGCGGCTTGCCCCACCGTAGGCCCACCAAATAAGCCAGCCATACCTGCATACAAGCCGTCCTTCGAAATCTCTAGGTCAGTAAACGGGAGTATTGAAAAGGTGTAGCCCATACCTACCTTAGAGGACACATCTACACCTGCCCACGCTGGCATACCTTTTAAGAACAGGTCGGCTAAACCATCGTCACCTATCTCTTGCCGCATCATAACCTCAAAGTTTGCAGGCTCATCATCATCTCCGAAGGCTGCGGCGACTGCGTACCCCGCGAGATTCATCATCGGCAAGCCTAATACGCCACCAGCTACACCATGTGTAGCCAATACGTAACCTAGTTGTCGTCTAGCTGCGGCCCTTTCCATTGGGCTAGCGCCCTTAAGAGCAGCACCAACCATGCGTACCAGCAGACTTATTTGTATTAACTGAAACTTACGGAACTGAGTCATTACCTTAGAAAGCCCACCAAACTTATTTATAATGCTTGGCGCGTTACCAGCAGAGTAGTCGCCTTGGGTAAGGATTACTTCTTGTATGGCGTACTCCTCAGGCGTTTGACGGCGTGACTTCTTTGTTGTGGGGTCAGTAATCATTTTCAGCGAATCAGGGTTTTTACTAGCCATCTCGTAGGCAGTCAGTGCCGTTACGCCACGGTTAAATACCTCGATACTACGAACTGCGTGAGTAAACTTACCCTGCACCGAGCTAAGTACGCCGCCCACACCACCAGTGCCAGTGAACTTACCCATGTCAGAATCTAGGCCAATATCAAATAAGCCTTTGCGAACTAAAGACTCCATCAAAGGTCGATAGGCTTCGCCCTTTTTAGCGATGACAGTCTCTATGTCTGCCAGCTCACCACCCCAACTTTTAAGACCGTTACCATGCTCGGCAGACCACGCATCTCTCATAATGCCGTAGTTAGCTGTCATAGCACTGGCTGTACCAGATAAGTCGTTAAACTGACCCGCTATGTGCGGTAGTGTTAGCATCCAAGGCTGAGTGCTGTTCTGTATGTAATAGGCTGGACTAGTGAGTAGCATCCAGAACGATGTCACCGCCATAGTGCCATTTACAACATTAGAGTTAGTACCTATGTTTGGGTCTAAGTCTTGAGAGTGCTTACTCAGTATTTGATTTAGATATATGCTGGCTGTGTCACGATTAAGGCCCCGCTGTGAGGCACTCTTTTGCTCATTACGCATGTTCTGGATAGCCGCGCTAGTCGAACGACCCAGCTCAATACCCGCCACAGTGCCACTTAAAGACGCGCTGTACTCAGTGAATGCGCTAATCATGTCTCCGTCTGCACCCTCTACATTTATACGCTCTAGCTCAGCTTTCCTTATGCTGGTATCACTCAGATTCTGTATGTAGGCTTTGTTCCAAGCCTTCATCTGAGCTTGGGCGGTGACTGAGTTGCCTGTAGGATCGCCAAACTCATCAAACTCGGCATCTCTTGTTGTGTTTGCACGCATAACATTGAGGTAGTAAAAAGGTATCGCGTCCTTTGTGGCTGGCATGTTGGTGCGTAGAAAGCTCTCTACTTTGCCGGACTGCCCTACTTCCCTCTGTATCTCATCTCTACGGTTGCTGGCAGCTAAGTTGTTAGACAAGAACTCAACACGGTAGTGTGCAGAGTCTTTCTTCATATCACGAACATCAGTATTGGAGCTTGAGTTACTTGTAGACTCCATAACCTCTCTTAGCGCATCGGATATAAAAATAACGGCATGGTCGCCTGATCGCCTAAGGTGCAGCCAAGCTACTTTTTGAGGGCCTGTTTCTGAATCAAATTTATCTAGGTCTTCCTGTAGCTGGTCTTCTAACAGGTCAGATTTATCTACATCTACCTCGCTAGCTATAAGCTCCTCGCCTGTAGACAAAATCTCATTTCTCAATGTCTGATAATGTTGCCGCCTGTGCTTAGCAGTAGTAGCGAATATGTTAAATATAACCTGCTGCTGCTCGGCGGTCATAGCGTCATATCTTTTACGCAGCCCCTCGTCTACTTTAAGTGGCTCTAGCTTCCCTGCAAACGTCGCCTCGAAGCCCCACGCCTCTATTGTCTGAGAATCTAGTAGGTACTGGTTAACCTCATTACGCTGCTTCTTATTGAAACCCTCTGCACCTTTCAGGGATTTAGCTACATCCTGAGTAAACTCACCTCGTCTAGTTACACTGCGAGTTGTAGCATCGAAGTAGTCAACTGAGCTAGGCAGGTAATCCTGCGCCTGTGCTTGGATGTCATGGCTAAAGGTAAACGGTGCTAAGGCTCTGCGAGTGTAGTGCGACATAGCGGAGAACATATTTTGTGCGCCACCAGATGCCTTTGTATTCATTGCATCTGTTGACCTGTTTAACGCGCCCGTCATCGCTCTTGCGCTCATACGCACTGACTGCTCATCTATAGGCTGACGGAACACAGTGTCTGCCGCGCCCCACGCTGCGTCTACTATATCTTGAGAGGTTATGTAATTTGAGCTAAAGCCCATACCTGACATAGTTCTACGCACAATCGCTATTAGCCTACGGAAGAACCTACCTAGCGCAGTTGGCTTTTGTGCTATCTGCATGGGGTCTATGCCGCTATTGACCGCATGTTCTACAAAATAAGCCACTACTTCGTGGTCTACATCAAATCTACTAATGACTCCGTTAGTCGTCAACATAGCGCTCATTTGAGCATCGACTGAATCCAAGGCGTGCTGAGCTAAGGGGTTCTTACGAGACATGTTGCGAATAGTGTCGGCAAACATCTGGATGTCACTGGGTGTCATGTTCATGTGAACACCCACCTCGTGCATGATTACACCACCTTCTGTACCTGCTTGGATGTTATCGGCTATTAGGAATACATTACCGTTATGCACAAAGCCACCTGCGTTCATGCTAGGAGCCACATCGTTTTGTACTAGGTAATCTTCGATCTCAGACCAGTTTTGAGCCACACGTATCTTGTTCTTCACGCCTCTAGGTACGTACTTATCGAGGGCTTCAAGCACCGCCGCTGTGGTACTTGCCTGAGTAACAGGTTGCTGCGTTAAGCTAGCGCGAGTCTCACTCAGGAGGCCCTTCCGCGCCCTTTCCATTTGTTGGGTAGTCAATCCCTCACCCACAGAACGTCCTGCCTGCAAGTTTCTGAACAGCCTTCCCCTGATCTGCGCAACGGAAGCATCTGGCGAAAGATCACTTTCTCTACTGGTATCTATTCCTGCTTGTGGAGTTTGTTTAATAGGCTGCTGATACCCGGATTTTGAATTTACTACAGGTGCGGCAACATCTGCCGCAACGAGTTCTATTTTATTAAATGCCTGCATGGCACTTTTTAAAGATACGTACCCATCCTTACCAATAATAGCGTCATTCTTGTTCGGGTTTCTCACCGCGCCGTTTTTAGTCTCAGCTTTAAAAACGTAGAAGCGATCAGTAGTAGGGAAGCCTGTTTCATCCAAAGGAATATTTTTTGTCTTCGGTGCTTTCCTTTTGGACGGCATCTGCACTATGGTATAAACCGCACCGTCCGCACCTAGTGCAGACGACTGATTAGGTAAGATACCTACTAACCACTTACCAGAGTTCTCTGCGATACCCTGTAGTTTGTAGCTTTCTAAGCCAGTGTGGTTGTCCCATAACTTCAGTGTACGTAAACTGCTAGCCTTCTGCTTGGCCTCTTCTCTGCGGTCTAGCACTTTTTTCTCAGGCTTCACAGAGCCATCGCCACGCGTACCTTTAGTTGTGTTGGCCTTTGCCTGCCATCTGTCTATTTGAGCTTGCGTGAACCCGCTAAGTTGGCTCATTACGACATCTTTTAACTGGTCAAGGTTAGCATAGACACCAAAAAGACTTTCTGACTCTACACTAAGATTACTAACACCAGCGTCATCTCTGTTGTTTATCGTGCCTGCACCCGCAGAAGAATCAAAAACGTGTAGCTGGTACTGGCTACCTACTTTTAGATACGACCAAAAGTTACCGTCCTCACCTACTGTCGTAAACTGTGTGGCGTTTTTAGTTGGAACCCACTCATTAAAGATACCATCACGAGACATAGCCAAAAGTAGTGGGCGTAATTTCCCGTCTGATTTTAAGAAGGCTCTGGCTTCTGCTAAAGGCATCTCATTTTCTACTGGCTCAGCAACGATAACTTCGTCTGAGTACACAGCGCCATTTGATTTATTTAGAATAGGCGGTGAGTTTATACGCTTTAAATATCTGCGCCCTACGTTGGCTATGTCTTGTTCAGACGCACCTGCTTTCCGCAAGTTTGCGATTTTCTCTGGAGTGTACATGGGGATACTTTCTTCCATGTACTTAATCATTCTGCGTGCGACTCTGGCTTCGTTGGCAGCGTCTCTTTTCGCTAGCTCTGCTACAGATACGGGACGCACTATGACATCTTGTAAGTTTACTTCGTTGCCAGTAAGCACTGGGTTAAGTACATCCGTGTTTAGTTTTTCGATGTCGGTAGCTGCCACTGCGGCATCCAGCTCCATTGCCTTCCAATTACTAGGCGCAGACTTGGCCGCCAATATATCGTTAATGTAGCTTAAAGACCGCGCCTTCATAACCTCTACGTTATTCTCTGCCTTATCTACGTTAAATCCTGCTAGCGTTACCCGCTGCTGAAGGCCACCTGAGTTTCTATATACGTCTACATAGCGCTTATATTCACTTTCTAAAATAGTTTGGGTTCCTGTTTCACCCGCCGCTTCTCTCGCTTGCGATTGTCGCACTAAAGAGTTCCACTCAACCGCTCTGTCTAGGTTTTGAACAAAGAACTGAGATGCCGGAAACTCGCCTTCAGTATCAAGACTATTCCAAGCGGCAAAGTACGCGAGTTGGTCATCTATATCACCAGAAAGTGTTGGAAACATCTCTTGCACAGATTCTATTGACTGAAAAGATAGCCTTGCCTGCTCTAGTTGATCTTCAGCCAGCCCGTACTCAAAGGCTTTTT
>Ga0209830_10002303_pt1 | contig 15525 bp, 19 predicted proteins | sample ArcticOcean_MG_C_12_FD_187439 | JGI IMG/M metagenome (GOLD analysis project Ga0209830, IMG submission 187439) | Marine microbial communities from western Arctic Ocean - ArcticOcean_MG_CB8_130 (SPAdes) (version 2) | ecosystem: Environmental > Aquatic > Marine > Oceanic | place: Arctic Ocean...
TCCGTCACTTGGAAGTATTGAATAAAGCTTGGCATTGGCTGCATTATAGCCGCTTGGTATCATTGCTAAGTTTGGGTTACTCATTCTTTTTAGGTTTTTGCTTTATCTCTTCTTTTAAAGACTCGTCTATATACTTTTTTAGCTTAGTAAGGTTAGTCTCTTTTACCTTATACTTCATAAAACCCATCCGTTAAAAGTTGTGTCTGTATCTGGGCTAATATCTTCGTTACTGTTATTATTATACTCTGGGAATAGATTATCATTAAAAGACAAATAGTCTACCATTCTTGTAGAGTAGTAGTTAGCGTATTCTCTCGCTTTACTTACTAAATAATCTACTTCGTTTTTATCTACGTTTTGAGCTGTTTCACTACTATGCTTAAATACACCACCGTTTTTTATTTGATAAGCTGCAAAAGGTATGTAATTCATTTGAGCGAACCATATTAATGTAGGCTGCACATAATCATTAACTAAAGTTAGATAATTACCAGTTAAACCAGCACCACCACCAGAACCAGACGTTATATCTGCACCGATTTTTTTATATAGCTCCGTTCCTAAAAGGTTTTGTATGTCTATCTGCTGGGCTACCTTAATAAATTGTATAAACTTGTCTGTATCTACATTGCCATCAATTATAGAATTTTTAACTAAGTCCGTTCTGTTTATAAATAATGCTGTTGCCATATTAATTCTTAAATCCTATTTTGTTCCAATATTCAGCAGTATAACCTTTATACTTCATATCCTTAGGTGCTACAGGTACTTTCTGAGCGTTTGGTTTACCTTTAGGTCTAAAACCCCTTGACCTTGCCTCTGTAGTGCTTATTTCTGTACCCATTCTTTTACCACCTATTTTTCTAACATAAGTTTTGCGAAACCAGCGATGGCTACATCGAGCCCCGCCCTTATAGAGCCAAACAGAATATTTCTCAGAGCCATTTTTTCCAAATCCAGCATTAACAGCTTTTTTAGTCATTGCTAATATATCCTCTTTCCTATAAACCTTTCCAGCACTTACCATTTTAGAACAAAACTGTCTTGAATTAGATTTAGTTTTTGCAGGATTATAAACATATCTTACTAAAAATTCTTTTCCCTCTTCTTTTGTTTGTTTGCTTGTACCATCCTGCTCACTTGATTTTGTTTTTTTTGCCACTCCTGTACTTACAAATTCCCAAACTTTAGCTAGTGTACTTTTTTCTTTAGGTTTGTTAAGGTCTGTTATAACCTCATCTAAGCCGCTTTCTTCGTCATAGTCTACTTCTCGTTCATCTATTACCTCAAAGTCGCTTAAAAGCTCTGTTTCGTCTTGTCCTAAGTCTATTAATGCGTCTGCAATAGCTGTGCCTATTTCGTCTGGTAGTTCTTTTGACAACTTAACCCCTGTTTCTTCTTCTTTTGTTTCTTCGTCTTCTACGTTTTCAAGGTCTATAAACTGTAAAGGCTGTAGAGTTTTAAAATATAACTTTAGGCTTATTTGATTATAAGCTAAAATAGAATCAAAAGCATCAATTAAAAGGTGCTGAAATGGTGCTATAACTAAATTCTGCATTAATATAGAAGCAGTTTTAAGCTCGTCAGCGTTGTTTCCTAACCCTGTGCTGTCCTTAATTCCGTAAAGCATTGGAGATACGACCCTATGACCTACCATTATTTTCTCTGTAGCTTGACTTGAGACATACTCGTAAGTATTGTGAGCATCACTAATAGGTAAAGTTTCAACAGTAGCAGCTGCGTCTTGGTTATCATTAAAAGCAAGTATGAACTTATTACCACCAGTGCCTGTGAATTTCTGAGCTATTCTGTTTTCTAGGTTTTGTCTTTCTTCTGCGTTTGGTGTTCCGTTGTTAAATTGGATTAGTGTATTAGGGCTAAAACTACCTTGTACGTTGTTTAAGTGAAAGTTAGATACCTCTGATTCAATCTCACACCATTGTAAACACCCTGTATAGTCTGGGCTTGAGTAATACTTATAACCAGCTCTATAAGGCTTTACATATATAATCTCTATGTTTTCTTTACTACTTCCATAAGTAGGTATTCTCTTTAATTCTGTTCTTGGTTTTACATTAGACCAATCATCTGAGTAAAAATAGCCTTCTATCTCTCCTTTTTCGTTACACTTCTCAGCTCTTAGGTTTTCTACTGGAATATGAGCTACTTGGGCAATAGTCTTTCTGTCCTTCGAGTAGATTACCTGCATAGCACACTGACCCATTAGCTTTAAATCAAAACAAAGCTTTTGTACACAGTCCTTATGAAACATTGTAAGCATTTTAGCGTACTGCTCTGGTCTTCTGCTTGAATCTGAAGCATCTAAGCCAAGTCCGTATATTTGTTGGCTTATAGCGTTTATAATAGCGTTATTCGTTGGGCTATTCTCATAATTAGAGATTAGATGAGCAAAGAAATTATTATCACTACCATAAGCTACCCACTGCTTGTTGGACTTCTCTACAATCTCTGGGCTTGTGTAACTACTTAAGTTAACTATTCGTAAATCATTCATAAAATAATATAATCGTTATCAAAACTATTTTCTGTATTATAAACGCCATCGTTTACAGAATAGTAATCGTTGTTTACTTGGTTTACTGTTTGGTCTGTACAAAATACTCTATCCTTGTATATTATAACAGTCCCGTTTTTAATTTCAAGCGTGTAAAAGTCTGCTTCTGTTAGAGTGCCAAACGCCACAGTAAAAGACATATAATTAACATCTGTTGAAGCTGTAGGGGTTTTAGTTATAACCGTTCCAGTGCTTTCACTTGTAAGGGTTACAGTAATCGCTCCATTAATAAACTGTCTAGGTATTACCTTAAAAGTTTTATCTCCGTTTGTTGCTATTAACTTCATACTAATATATAAACAAAACTAAATTATTTTGTATAAAAAAAAAGCCCTCCCAAAAGGAAAGGCTAATTTTAAATATTAATAAAATACTAAGCTGGTACTATTGAAGTAGCAGCATCAATATCTGGAACAGTACAGAAGAACGGAGGATTAACCTCAGTTGCAACCGCTGTTAGTGTAAATCCTTGTAAATCTCCAGCAGCAGCACCAGAAACGATAGTACCACCTGTGATTTCAGCACCGTTGTCTTTACCTACAAGTAAATACTTAGTAACCCCTGCTCCGTTTGGATAAAGCTCTACCACATACTGAGCACGACCTCTATTTAGAAGCTTAATCTCTTCTTGAGTTGCTACGTCTAACAGTTGGAAAGTAATGTTTAAAGTACTTTCGTAAAATGTCGTCCCGTTTTCTCTACTCGATGTCACACTTGTTTCAAGTGATGTTTGACCGCCTTTTACTTCAAACTTGAAGAACTCAGCTGTGTCATCCGTTGGTAATGTTACAGTCCCAGCAGTGTCTGTCAAAGCAGCAACCACTGCACTATAATCTATAATGTAAATATTTTTAATTCCAGCAAAGGCGGTTTTACATCCTACCCCTCTACCTTTTGTTATTGCACAAGCCATATTTTTTTGATTTTAAATAAAAAAGGGTAGGCAGTTTTTGCCCACCCCTTAATATCAGTTAGTTAGTAATTAAGAATAAAGCACGATAGACGAACCTACTCCGATTTGTACCCCTGCAGTGTAACGCATAACGACGCGTACATTTTGAGACCCATCAGTGTCAGACATATCAATTACTCTTACTTCGTTTCTGTCGTCCAAAAGCCCTGTGCCGAAAAATAAATTTGACTTAGGGCTCAAAAGCATTTTGTTGCTTCCAAATCCTTTTGCTACAAAGATGTTAATACCTTCAAAAGATAAAGCACCACCATTGTACCATTGTGTTCCTTTGTTATCTGTACCAGCACCACCAATAGTTGCAGCAAATCCACCTAAAGCTCTAATATAAGCTTGTGCTACGTTAGTTGAAACGTAAAGAGTTAAATCTGATTCACCTAAAATAGCTGGTGCGTTAGCAACAGCGCTATCTACAACAGAACCTAACTGAGCGATAACGTTTGAGCTATCAATAGCTACGGCAGTAATATCGTGTACATCATTATCAGCTAAAGCTACTTGTAAGAATCCATCAAAAGAACCTTCTCCAGCTGCACCACTCCAGATAGAAGTTTCAGTAGCGTTAGCAACCTCAGCAGCTACTCTTGAAATAACATAGTCAGAAAATAAAGGAGGCAATTCGTCAAAAGCACTAAAGCCCATTTGAGCAGCTTCCCAGTCTGCGTGTAATTCTTTCTTACAGATTTGTAGGTTTACTTGTAGTTCAGAAGGTGTTAATACTTTTTCTGTTAAAGTAAGTCCAGAAGTTGTAGAATCAAAATCACAGTCTGCTGAACGTACTAAGTTAGAGAAAGTTCCTACTTTCATAGCTGCCTTGTACTTGATGTTAGGCAGTATTGTAATTGCTCCAGCGTCTAAAGTTGAAGCAGATAATAGAGCAGCACCTAAGTACTTCCCTGCGAATTCCCCAGCATATGAGGAGTTTGTAATCGTTGGATTAGCCATTTAATTTAATTTTAGTTGTTAATTATTTTGTTTAATACTCTATCTAAAGTTGAAGGCTTGCGGTTTTGTGCAAACTTAAAACTTGGTTTGTTTGTTGAATCAGCTTCTGGGTTAGCCATAATAGGCTCAGCTGCTGCTTCGTTTAATTTTTCTTGTACCTCTTGTGGTACTTCGCTTAGTTCGTGCTTAGAAAGTTCTTCAGTAATAAGATTCCCTAAATCCTCAGAGCTTAAGTCTTCCTTGGGCTCTAACATTGCTTTGATTTCTTCAATCATTTCTTTAACCTCAGCAAGTTCTTCTTTAGTTGCATAAACTTTATCATCTTCTTCAGCTTCTACTTCTTCAACTACTTCTTCTTCTTTCCCAGCTTCTTTAACCTCAGAGATAATTCCCTCTTCAGCTACTACTAAGATACGTCCGTCTTCGAGTTTATACTCTCCAACAGGTACAGCTACACGCTCGTCTTCAGTAACGATAAATACTTCGTTATCTGCTTCAAATGAATCTGCCTCTAATACAGTACCATTATCTAAAGCTTGTTGTTCTAACTTAACTTCTTCGTTAAGGTTTAAAACATCCTTGATTTTTTTAATCACATTGTTTGACTTCATACTTATATATAATTTAGTTTAATTTATTTTGCATTTTTAAAGTAGCTTTCTTAAATTTTGTAAAGTTTTTACATATTGATTGATAGGTATTTTAACCCCTAGTTCTTTTGCCATTTTCTCAGCGTTGTCAATAAGCTTTTCAAGTAAACCGATATTTTTTCGAGCCTCTTTTATTTTAGGCTCGTTTTTATCTTTATTTTTTTTAATAACTTTTTTTAAATCTTGAAAATTTTTAGATGCACCCTCTTTTAATTTATCTGCTTTATCACTAGCTTGTTTTGCACTTTCGTATTTATTTTCTAAATCAAAAAATTTGTCTCTTAATTTTTCTGAATTATCAATAGCTTTTTTAAAATCTTTAAAATTGCTTGCTAAGAGTTTTTCTTGTCTAGCTATTAAAACATTTTTTTCTTTAACTTCTTTAATAATAGACTGTGATGAAATTTCTAATTTTTGTAAATCGTCAACAATACCTAACTCTACTTTTTGAGATGTTAACTCCGTATTATTTTTTTGTGCTTTTTCAGCTTTTGACAACTGCTTTAAAACTCTGTTCAATGTACTCATTTTTTATATATTTATTTATTATACGTTTCCTATTCCTTGAGCTCTTAAGCTACCATCACAGCACTTAGTTTTGTATGTATTGTCTTTACATAAACAACCACCTCTTCTACTGCCTTTAGGGCTTGTCTTACTTGGTGTTATAAATTCTTTAGATTTGTCTTTAATCATTTATTAGTTTTTGATACATTTACCATCCTTCTTCTTGTAACCTTCTGGGCACTTGTCATACATTTCTACGCTATGCTTTTCACAAGGCATAAACCAAGTCTTACCCTCGTAATCGTGTGTGTGTATTCCGTCGCATCCTAAATCGTTAGACATCTCTTTAGCTTTTTGTTCTGTTGAGTATGCAAGTCTATCATCTATAATAGCAAAATCTTCGTTTACTGTCATAGAAGCAAGGCTTAAGTTTTCTAACTCTTTTAACTTACCACCCGCCCATCTTAAACCAGCTTTACCACCCCATAGTAAATAAGATATAGTACCACAAGCCTTAGAAACTCCTTCGTCATAATACTCTTCAGCTCTTGACAAATAGCTAAACATTCTTTTTATAGTTTCTTTGCTTATTGGTTTTCCTTGTGCTAATTGCTGGGCTCTTATCTTTCCTACTTGAGTAGCACATTTATTGTCTACTTTCTCGTTAAGTTCTAACCCTCTTTTAGCGTTATTCTTAACACCACTAGGATAGTCTGAATAGCTTTCTAAAACTGTTTTTTTACCACCTTTTACTCGCTTATCGTTTTTAATGATAGCTGTTACTTGGCTTAATAAATAATCTGCTTCAGCTTCTTCTATCTTAGCTAGTTCGTCTTTAATCTCTTCCTTAGGGCGTTCCATCTTGTCAGCAAAATACCCTTCAATACTAAACCCTTTAACCTTACCAGTCTTTACAAACTCATTCCAGATTTTGTCATTGTTTACTTTTACAGAACCCACCCAAGTTCCTAAAGGCAAATCCATTCCGTACTTAACGCTCTTGTCGTGTACCTTATCTTCTACTAGCCAAGACTCAACTAAGCTTAATCCCTCGATTGCATATTGGTGCTCTAATGTAGAGTTGTTTTGCTTCCCTTGTGTTAAGTACATTTGAGACGCTTTTAAGACAGTATCTTTTGAGAAATATATATAATACTCATCTTCTCCGTTACGTCTATAAATAGGCTTGTTAGGTATCAATAAAGCACCCATTAATATCCTACGCTCTTTGTCAACCTCAGCTAGTTTAAACTCTTGAGATTTAAGAGCAATAAAGTCTTCTTCAATGGCTGGGTTTTCCACTACGCTAATAGCTTCGATTCCTATTTCTTGGTCTTCGTCTAAAATTAGTTCTACTATACGCATATTATTATATAAATGTTTTTAATTTATTTTGTATTTTATCCTATTGTAGCACCTTCAACAATATTGTTCTGTAAGCTTTGTGCTGTTGTTACATCATTAGCTACAACGAAAGCTTGTACTGGCTGTTGAGACTGTCCACCGATTGCATCTGCTAATTGATTTGAATCACTTGAGCCTACAACGTTAAAAGCAGGGGGGGCTGGAGCAGAACCACCACCAGAAGCACCAGACGATACATCTGGCTTGCTTCCAGCACTACCACCACCCAAAGCACTTAACCCTTTAGCAGTTGCAGCAATACTTCCAGCAATACCTAACCCAGCACTTAAAGAGTTTATTGTAACCCAAGGTTGTCCGAGTGTCACTGGAGATGTAGCTACTGCCTTAGCATTAGCAACCCCTGTATTTATTAATATTTTAGCAATACCAGCAGCATTCTCAGCAATTAACAAAGCTTTTTGAATAGCCTTGTTTTTACCTGCTAATTGTTTACCTAATGCTATACCTTTTTCAGCTACACCAATAGACGCTAATTGAATTGCTGCTTTAGCTTCTTTTTCTGCTATTAATTCATTTCTTGTTTTTTGTCTTAATGCTTCCTCTTCCTCTTGTTTTTTAGTTTGAGCAGCTATATCTTCTTCATCAAATTGAGTGTTCAGCTCTAATAATTGTGTATCAAATTCTGTTTTAGCTGCTAATAGTAAAGCGTCTCTTTCTATTATGTCAGTAACCTCTCTATTTATTAACTCTTTTTTTAATTCTAATTCCTGTGCTAATTCTTCTCTCTCTATATCCCTTTGAGACTTACCAATCAATGCTAATTCGTTTTGTAGTTCTTTCTGCTCCCTTAGTAAAGAGTTTGTATTGGTTTGTTGTTCACTTCTAAATCCTGTTATCTGTGCCTCTATTCCTGCTTGTTCGTTTAAAGCCTCTTGATATGCTTTTTGAAGCTCTATATTTTCTTTGTTTTTATTTAATTCAGTTTGAGCTGCCGCGACTTGAATAGCAGCGTTTGATTTCATTGCTTTCTCTTGGTCGTCTAAAACCTTAGCTAAATCCTTATTCGCTTGTATTCTTTCTTCTATGCCTTTAGACTCGTCATCCCTTACCTGCCTAAGGAGTTCGGCTTGCCTGTCATATTTTTCAATTAAACCTTGATTTAAAACGATAGCTAACTCAGCTTGTTTTTGAAGTTGAACGTTTGCAGTTGCAGCACTTACTGTTTCAGTTACATAGTCTTTTACTGCTTTTGTTGTTTTCTCTATAAACTCTTTACCTTTATCAAAAGAATCATTAACCCCAGTTAATACATCTAAACTTTCTTTACCAGCGTTTTTAACATCATCTAAAGCTCCTGCAAAATCTCCACTAAATACTTTTTTAACAGCACTAGCTAAATATCCTAACGTGTCTAAATAACTATCAAACCTTTCTTGAATGTTCTTTTTAAAAGCATCTGCAAAACTTTTTAAAGACTCTAACGGGTTTTTAAATATAGCATCAAAGAACTTAATAATGCCACTTGTACTATTTACTGCAAAGCTTACAAAATCATTAAAGGCTAAGCTTACCGCTTCAAAAGCTGTATTAAATAAATCTGCTACTTTCTGGTTTTGCATAAATATTTCAGAAAGTTTAGCTAAAGCAGCAATTACTAAACCAATACCAGCAGCTTTAATTGCAGTGCCTAAGCCTTTAAAAGCTTTTGATACACCCCCAACGCCTTTAGAACCTTTTTCAGCACTTTTATCAAGTCCAGTTAAACCACTATCTATAGATTTAATACCAGCTAAGGCATCTTTACTTTGCACATCAATATTAATTGTTTTTTCTATTGCCATTTTATTTCTTGTTTAAGTGCTTTGTAACCCTCTTTTAATGTCGTAGGTAGTTTGTACTTCCCTTGTGCTATTCTTATAGACTCAGTCTCTCCGTTAGCGTATTTTAAACCCTCTAGTATTAGTTTTATCATAATTCGTTTAATAGTTCTATGTCTGATTTACCAGTTTTTAGGTTAGTCTTAATTGAGTTTATTTTATATCTATTCCCATTAATATCAAATCTATCTGCTAGAGTGAAGTTTAATAATATCTTTAAAGGCAAATAAGCAGTAACCTTAGTTAATCTGTTTTTGTTATTAAAGATGTCCGTTATATAATTGGAGTAGTATTTTTGAAATAAAGTATCTGTAAAATCTGTGTTTCCTGTATATTCGTTTAGCTCGTTTTTAAAGTTTATGTTTTCCTTAGAAGTTGTAGGGTCTAACGCTAAAGAATTACTAGGGACATTATAGTTTGTTAGTTCTGAATGCCCAATTATATCTCTAAAAGATATTGAATATTGCGTGCTTGTTACTTTTATTGGGTAGAATAAAAAAGGCGCGCCTATATATGGTTCTTGGTTGTCGTCTACACAGTAACCCCATTGGATAGTAGTATTATTGCTATCTGCAACGTCTTTTATCCTTTCAAATTTAAAATGACCAAAAGGCAGTTCTACTTTATAAATACTTCCGTCTAAATTTTCGCCTCCTGTATAATCTTCTTTTGCCCAAGTGTAGCTAAATAGTTGGCTATGTATTGCTGCTAAAAATGTCTTGTTGTCTTTATAGGCAAAAACTATCTCTTTGTAGGGTAGTGCTACGCTTACATTGCTAGTGTTTATATCTATAAAACTGCTTATATCGTAATTGTTTCCTCCAGTATAAAAGTTATCTAAAGTATTAACTACAACAGTTCCTGAGCTATCTAAAAAAGCTACTAAATTAAACATTTTAAACAAACCAGTAAGAAAGTCTATTACTTTAATGTCTGGTATTTGTGAAGTTATGTTAAACTCAAAAGCCGCTGGAGCTACATATGAGCCAGTATCAAAAATATCGCTTCCTCCACTATAAGACATTAGCCACCTTATATTGGAAAAATTAATACTATTATTATTGTAATTTAAAGTAACAGTGTACTCAGAGCCTTGATTTACATATGGAGTTAAGATAATAATTGTAAGAGCGGGCGGAGCGCCAAACGCCTTTCCGTCAACTTTTTGGGCTGCTACAGTTTGCCCGTCTCTTTTTACAACGGCTTCCGCTGAAATAGAACTATTATTTGTAAATGATATAAAAAAATCAATTACATTAGAGGTGTTTGTAATTCGGAAGGTTGATGAATTAACCATTTCAGACTGAACGCCAGTTGCTACACTCCAGCCATCTACAGTATTGACAAAATCAGTTCCTGAACCGCTTTCAACTTTCCCTTTTTTTCTATGTAACCACATAAACAAATCATTATAAGCTAAGTTTGTTGAGTTAAAGAAATCACTAGAAAACGTTAAACCATATTGAGTACCAATAGCCTCCACAATTTTTCGTATTCTTATAGCATATTTTAAATCGCTCCATAAAACTCCGTTAGCATTTGTGCCACCGCCTGAATTATAATGTAAATTTCCGTCTGCTGTTGCAGTAGCGCCTGAATTATAATATAATCTTGATGATGTTCCACTAGCTCCTGAAGTAATTAAAGGCGTTATAATGTCATTACCAGAAACGGAAGGGTCTAGTTGTAGCTTTGATTTTATTGTAGTTGAATTGTAATCTAAATTCAAGGCATTTAAACTAACTAATTGATTTAATTTGTCTTCGCCTACTAAGTCTTTAAGGTTTACAGTATTACCAAAGAATGTAATTTTATATGCGTAAGCTTGATTTTCTTTTAAGCTGACCCCCTCAAGTTTTATTTTACCATCTTTAAACGGAAAGCTATTAAGCTCAATAGTTCCAGCAACTTTAATTCTTGCATCAAAACCTCCAACGATATCAAAATTATAGTAGTGTTTAAATATCTTATTATTTGTTTTAGATGCTGGCACATTAAAGGTCTGAGTAAAGTCAGTAAACAGCTTTGAAACGTCTCTAGCGTTTTTAATAGTTTGGTTTAATGATACAGATTCATCATCAAATAAATCTAATCTTTGCCCTTGAATATATAGCTCAATGGTTTGCATCTATCTAATATTATTTATTTTATTATTAGCTATATCAAAATCGATTGTATAATTTATTAGCTTATCGTTTAAGTGTGTTTTATGTGTGAAAGATTTTGTCTTTGGAACTAATGGTCGTATTAGTTCTTCTGTATCTGTTACAAATGTAGCCCACACTTGTTCGCTTAACATTAGCTGCTCAATAACTTGATTATAATCTTCAGGCAAAAAACCAGTATTCATTGTAATACTGTCAGAGCCTTGAACCATAAACTGAGTAAGTTGGTGCTGATAAATTTTATATGTAAGTGTTGCTAAGTCAAAGATTGAAGATTTGTAGCTTTCTCCTTTTACGCTTGTTTTATCAATAGACTTCTTAAAAAATATTAAGTCTTGAAATGCTCCAAACTTATTTACAAAGGTTACTTTGATGGGTGTGTATAAACATTTATTTAATGTTTTTACTTTAAACACTTGCACATCACTACTAGAAGCTACAAATATTTCATCGATTAAATCAATAGATATACTGTCTAAAAACTCACTTAAACAACTACTGCCTTCAAAAGTGCCGCCATCATTTAAAACCCTTTCTTCAAAAGAATCATAATTAACATCGCCACTACTTGTTGAATTTGCTGATATATATCTTATTTGCTCTGATGTTTGATCCACACTAGCAGAGCTTAGGTCAATAGCTTGTTTAACCTCCCCTTTATACAATAAAGAAACTGATTCCGTTCCAGGAACAAAAACAGGAACTCTAAATAAATTATCATCTAAAGCTATTATTGTTTTATTAGTTTGTAACGCTGTTGTGCTTAGTGTAGGGTTTGCGCCTTCTTCAAAATATCCATAACCATCAAGACCTACAAAGCCATTAGTATTATCTGGAGTTACTGTTTCACTTCCAGAGCCACCAGTCACAGTTGCTATTGCATTAAGCCAAACCGCTTCGCTATTATAATCCCCATTAAACTCAACTTCTAAATAGTCTCTTACAAGCTCACTAACCTCAAACACTACATAGGCGTTAGAGCCTAAGGGTTTTTTAGTAATTGTATATCTTAAAGTCCCTGCTGCTACACTACCATTGGCTGTGAATGTACCTGTGTAAATATATAGCTTAAGTTCTACAGACGTTAAAGCTGTCTTAGATACCTTTATATAGTAAGGGCTTCTTAAATTAATCTTTGTTGCCATTTATTTCTTGTTTATGTTTACTTGTATTTGTTTCTCTAACCCTATAGAATAAGCTTCTACTAACTCATCAGGTAATCTCTTAAAAGCTGCTTCAAAAGGCTTTGTAAAGAACATACTTGGCTTTATTCCTTTTTTGTAAATAGACCTAGCTATAGCAAACTTAATTCCTTCTCTTGACGCAAACTTACCACCCTTACCTCTTGGTGCTATTCCTTTTCTTACTACCCATTTATCAAAAGCCTTAGGCGGTGGCATTTTAGTTGTATAAGAATAAGGTGTATTATATTTTTTCTCAGTACCACTAACACCCCTATCTTGAAACTTACCATAATCAGCCATATCAAACCCTAAGGAAGTCTTACCAGAAGCTTCGCTTATGTCATAGCCTAGAGAATTATAAAGCTCCTTAGAAGAGTTCTTTTTACCCTTAGTTAAGTTACTCCTACTTTGTTGTATAACATACTTAGCAAACTTGTTTAACTCATCTCTTAAGAATTGGTCTGCTAACATATGCTTATATCATTGTGAATTAAGATATCCATAGTAGCAGCAAACCCAGCTAAACGGTTATCAAACCGCTCATAGAAAGGTTCTAAGGTAGCATCTCCTTGAAGCTGAAACTTATCACTATATAAATCCCCTTTACGCAATATCATTACTAATTTATTTAATACTGCTAACTGAGTGTTAAGAACATCCTGCTCGTTATTATTACCTCTGAATATATCCTCTGTTTTTTCTTTGCTCTCGTCTACAATATCCATAGACATAACAGTAATGTTAAATACCAATACCTGCTCTTGAGTTGTAATAGAGTTTATTATAATATGACTTAAAGGGAAGATGCTTTGCTTTGATAGGTCTATGTCGAATATATCCCCAGTTGTAACAGTGTTAACGTTTACGTCTGCTAATAGCTGTGTCTTAATTGTTTCTGTTAGTTGGTAAAAACCCCTTATGCCTGTATTACTCATTTTAGTTAAATTTATTTTTTATCTGTGCTGCTTCTATTTGGTTTTTCTCTTTTGTATATTCTAAGAATGTTAAACACTCGTGTACGTTTAGTTTAGTGATATTTTCAAACTTTGTAATATCTCCGTTAGCGATTGCATAGAGTGAATTGAACCATCCATACTTTGCTGTGAAATTAGATACTGTGCTAAATCCTTCTCGTTCTTCTTGTCCAAAGAGTTCAGCATAACTGTCGACAAGTCCTTTCCTAAAGTGTAAAAAAAAACAATAGCACCAAGTACTACATCTAAAGGAAAGTCTTTTGCTACTTCGCTATCGTTAGGCTCATAGTCTTCTATAATATACCTACTACCCTTATTAAGCTTTATAGGTCTAAACAATACGTTCAAAGCTCTGTGTAAATTATCATTGTCTCCTATGAAAGTATCTAAGTCCATATATTCTCCGAAGCTCATATTATCTAACTCTGGAATAAAACCATAATCTACACCCTTTAAAGTGAACTTACTTATAAGCTGACTATCGGTGTCAAACATAGTATTTATAATCTCGCATATCTCTGCTATGTCTGTAGCTTTCATACTTCGCACCACAGCCTCAGGTACACTACAAAATATTTCAATCATCTTTAATTGTATTGAAACTTCTGTACTATCTTTTAGCTCTTGTTCTAACTTAACAAACTCTTGGTACTGTCCTAGAGTTATCTCGTTTAGGCTTGTAGGTATTCTTAAATTTACTTCCATACTCTTTTACTTATTAATATATAAACTTTTTTAATTTATTTTAGTAGCTAAGATACAATATACTTACCTCTGTTTGGGTTCTGTAATTGATATCCTACAGCGTATCTAATAGCGTCTATTATATGATTCCATTTATCCACAGGAGTGTTTGACTTTTTCTCTAACCAGCAGTAGTTATTAAGCTCTTTAATTAAGTTAGTAGAATCTGGAGTTACTACTAAGTCATAGTCTTGTAGTAAGCTTATTCCGTATGTTACACTACCTTGACCTTTTATACTTGGCTTGACGTTACACCCTTTGGCTTTTATCTCGCTTAGTAGTCTTGGCTCTGCACTATCTCCAATTATTAAACCGCCCTTAGAATGCTTTAAATTAAGCTCTGCTATTTGTGAAGTAGTTAATCTTTGTAAATAGAAACATTCTTTTAGGTATATTGTTTTAGTGCTGGTGTTTATGTTACACTCGACTAAGGTACTTGGGTCTGCTGCGAATCCGTAATCTTGACCCCATACACTTACACTACTTCTTTTAAATTCTCCTATTGTCCAGTTATCAAATATAACCCCCTCAGCTTTGTTTAGCCAAGACCCTAACATTTGCTGCTTATACTTCTCTGGTCTACGCTCTCTCATTTGTGCTATTTGGTCTATATAGCTTTTGGATAAATTCTCTATATTATCCATATAAGTAGTATGTATGTAGGTGGTGTTGTCTTTGGTTATATTGCTACCTTCTTGAACCCCTCTATCTTCAAAGAATCTAGTGTATATAAAATGTTCTTTTGTTGTAGGGTTTAATATTAGTATAACTCGGTTTTGGTTGCCTTGCTGTCTTACTGATAAGTCTATAGTGTCAAACTTATTCTCGTCTGTTAGTTCTTCTGCCTCATCGACTACCCAAGTTGTAATACCTTGTAAAGATTTTAGGCTTGCTGTTTGGTCACCGCTTGATGTTTTTATACCCCTAAAGATTATCTTACTACCAGTCTTCTTATTTAGTATCTCGTCCTTAGTAATGTGAAAGTCGTGTATAGAGCCAAACTGTTCGAGCTTGTCTATAAACTCTGGAATGATAGATATATAAGCTGAGGTTAGCGTATAACGTGTAAACAGTATTGTATGCCCTGCTTCATAGGTTAGCATTACTAAAAGGGCGTTTACTGAGAAAGACTTCCCAGAACCACGCCCACCACTTACAATATAGTACCTACTGTCTGCTCCTACAATAGGCAGGTATTTCTTTTTAACTTCAATCAATGGTTAGTCTACAAATTTAATTAAATCTCTAAAATTGATGTTTAAGCCCTCTGAAGAGTTAAGGTCTATACTTTCCTTAGGTTTTCCATAACGATAGCTTAAATACAGCTGTAAGGCCCTTATGTCGCCCTTAGTAACTAACTCCCCTAGTTTACCCACTGCTTCGTCTTTGTCAATTATAGCGTCTAACCGCTCTATTAGTTTTATCTCGTCTGCCTTAGGTGGGCGCCCACCTTTGTTTCCTTTAGTACCTTTGTTGTTTTTTCTTTTATCCATAGTATATTTTTCCGTGTTTTCTTTTATTTATTAATTTAATTATACTCAATAACATTAAATCATCAATACTAAACCA
>Ga0209830_10002307_pt1 | contig 15508 bp, 8 predicted proteins | sample ArcticOcean_MG_C_12_FD_187439 | JGI IMG/M metagenome (GOLD analysis project Ga0209830, IMG submission 187439) | Marine microbial communities from western Arctic Ocean - ArcticOcean_MG_CB8_130 (SPAdes) (version 2) | ecosystem: Environmental > Aquatic > Marine > Oceanic | place: Arctic Ocean...
AATGTAGTAAGTCGCCCAAGTTCGTTTCGGTATCCTGCAAATACAGTCCACCCATCATCAAGCAATTGACGCACCCATTCAGCACCTAATCCTCTGTTCGCTCCGGTGACTACTGCATTCGGCATGACCCGTGGTTGATGCGGAAGCGAATAAACGTTTGAAGATGAAGTCTGAAGTTGAACGCTTCATTTTCCTCTACGGCCGCCGCCACTGCGCCGACTACTACTGCCACCACCGCTACTCCTCCGTCGTGAACTACCGCCGCCTCTACTTGAGCTGCCGCTGCTACTGCGACTAGAACCGCCGCCATTGCTACCACGGCTTGAACCGCCACTACTGCGACTAGAACTCCCACCGCTGCTACCGCGGCTTGAACCCCCGCCACTGCTGCGAGATGGGCTACTGCCGCCAGATGGAGGTTGGTGGTTTTGGACCGGTGCATTGTTCCCATTTCCAATATAGTAGTTATTTTCCTGATATCCAACGTCATTGGGGTACCCGTACTGGTTGTTTCCCCAGCCGCCGTTGCGATTCCAACGGCCACCACTGCCGCCACCGCCACCGCCGCCGCTGCGGGCAATACCAAATACAACCAAGCCTACAATTCCAAGACCCCCGAAGCAGCAAACGAGAGTAATCAGACTTTCACCTGCTGTAAGGGGGGGAGAATCAGTATCTTGCCCATCGAGTGTCGGAGTTGTTGTAAAATCGGCAGCTGGAGGATCGACCCATCCATCGTTTTCATACCAAAAATCATCTATACTCAAAGCCAAATCATCAACTAAGTAATACAGGGCATCAGTCCAGTTTCCAGCATCCATATCATCATCCACAGATTCAGGAATTCTGTCATCCCACTCTTCGAAAACATAGCTATATTCTTCTTGCCAAAAGAACCCATATTCGTAGCTCCATTCCCAGGAGCCGGTTTGGTTTGTCGCAAGCACAATCAACACCCCGTCTTGCCATTCTTGATTGCCAACACCCCACTCCTCAAATAATTGAATAGTATATTGGGCAAGCGACATATTGGTGTCGTTTTCGGTTGTATAGTTGTTCGTTGACTCGATGAGCACGACAACAATATCCGTCCCCCACCCGTCAGACAAATCTATTGAAAGTTGTTCCAGTTCTCCTTCTTCTGTTGAGTTGAGAACACCGACATCGTCGATAATGAATGAGTTATCATCAACAGGGTATGTTATTTCGGCGGTAATTGTTGTAGAAAAAAGAAACAAACCGACAACAAAGGCAGTCATCAAAAGTCTGAGAGAACTTCGCTTGTAGGACATAATTGCACCGGAACTTCCTATCTTACTGTGTGTTTAAAATGGAGTGGGAAAAACGCCACCTTTGGCATCTTTTCGATTCTTTTTACAATGTGGCGTAGAAGGCTTCGACCTCAACCAATACGTCTGCTTCATGAGCATATTGGTTCGAAGGCACCTCAATCATGACAGCGTTAGGGATTCGCGCTGTGATGCTCCTTGCAGCATCCATAGCGTGTAATTTATCAGATTGGGCAGCAAGAATTCCACAGGGTACGGTGATGTTTGAGAGATCCTTAGGTAGGGAGTAAGCAATCAGGCTGCGGGCAGATGCACGCCAACGAACGAGTTCTTGTTCCCTAACAGCCCGCCTGTAACGAATGCGTTGCCCTTCTTCCTTTACCTTTTTTTCAATTGCCCGTAAAGTGATGCTTCTCATCAATTTTAGCGCAAGAATTGGTAATGGTAATTTTATAGTGATTCGAGCCCAAAGCGGGAGCTTGAAATGTACATTCGGAGCCACAAAGAGAGAACTCTTCGCCTCAATTTCTTGCCTCTGTAAGGAATCAATGAGTAGGGTTGAGCCGAGAGACGAAGAAAAAAGGTGGAATTCGTTTTTGAGTTGATAGTGGGAAAGCACTTCTGTGATATCTTTGGAAAATCGTTCAATTGTGAAATCCTTAGTCAAAATTTTCTTACTCTTAAAGCGGGCACTTGGCTTTTCTCGTGTTTCAATATACAGGACCCGGCGGCGAGTGGCCCATTCGGCAACCAGAGGCGCCCATCCTTCGAACAGTGAGCCCCAGCCAGGAATCATGACAACAGGTTCAAGTTTTCGAAGCGCTTCATCGAATGGTGTCCAAGTAAGAACCCGTAGTGAAACGGTATCTGAAACACGAACCCATTCCTCTGAACATTCCGTGCGTGGAAGTTCTACAGCCCCACTCCAATAGTTCTCCATTCAAGATGAAATCAAGGTTAGAGAGCCATAAGCGTTTAGCCGGTTTGGTTTTTTTCTTAGCCGAATGTAACAAATCTTCTTTCCGCTTTTATATAGAGAGGGGGGCATTAAATTATCGAATCAACATGTATTCAAAGAAGATTACCCGAAACCAGCCAGCCTTGATCGCCACCCTCCTCGATGGGTCTAATTCAATGAATGAAGAACGGGGGTCGAGTGGTAAATCACTTGCCGCAGGCGCAATGTGCGCTGTAAACGGCGATATTACAATTGTTGAAATAAATCCACAGGGGGTTCGCCACAATTAAATACCAAATCCATCGAGAGACAATTGGTCTAACGAATAATTGCCAATGGGTAATTACGACGACCAACCTCGTGGCATTCACATGCCTCTTCGCTGTGAAGAGTGTAGTGCACACTATGTCTTTCACACATCTACGCCCGAGTGCCCTGAGTGCGGGCTCATTCCTTTGGATTGTGAAACGGAACTCGATGACTCCCCTACTGTCCGAGACTTGGAAACATCCAACAATTCAAATTCAACTTACATAGCCACAAAATCATCTCAACGAATTGAACGGAACCTCTACAAATACAATACATTCAATCGTTCCCCGGAGTCAGTCGTTATGGAATTCGCTCGAAAGCAAATCGCTTATCTCACTCCAGAATGGGATGTCTCAAAGCGAAAGAATGAAGGTGAATTTTTAGTAGGAAAAATCCTCAAGCTACCACGTCCAGGTATTCAATCGAATGCCCGGTTGTCACAAGGATACACGGCACCCCTTTTTGCTGCAGTGCTGGCGGAATTCGTGATCCGCCACCTCACCAACCAAACAATCAGCATTCAACTTATCCGCAAGGCATTGATTGCCCAATCGATTGTTAACAATACTCCTTGTGGAAATTTTTCCGAAGGAAAAGAAGTTTCGCTGAAATCAGCAATAAAGAAGGTATATCGCACATTATCAAAATGGGCTCCACAACGAACCGAAGTCATGAAGCGTAAGGAACGACTTCTTCTCGAACGAAAAGAGAGCCTTGAAGATATGTCGAAACTGCTTATTTCTGAAGACATCCTCCCCAAGAGTTATGTCATTTCAGATACCGTGTTTGAAGCGATTGACGCGTCTTTGGAGTATCCGCTCACTGGGCGAACAATGCTAAGTTATCATCAAGAAGTGTTGTATCAAATGGCTCAAGAGCACTCCAAGATCTCTCGTCGAGTGGTTTATAATATAACAGAGGGCATGGGCGGAGCGGAGAAGTTTGCAAATCATACCCAAGCCGTTCAACAAATCTTAGAATATGGAAGCGGGGGCGAGTAATATGGAAATGGACATTAAAAATTTCATCGAGCACTTTTCTGAGAAGTTAACAAAAGAATACTCTAAACAACAAGACTTCGTCTTTGAGCTTGAAGACTTACTTGCGAATTCGGACCTTCAAAAAAGTTTCAGAATATCTCAAATTGATCTCATTGACATTCTTTCATCTCCAGATCCCAAATCAAATGAAATTGAAGAACTTATCAAAGAGAATCATCTTGAGGTGAAAGACTCACTCCCGCGCATCAATGCCCAATACCGCAATGTTTTGGAAAACTATCTTACCCCTTACGGCATAGATATTCGTGACTGGAATAATTACCATGGCCAAGGCTACGATGCCTTGGACTTGCCTAAAATCCCAAAGCGTTCTATTTCCATTGGCTTTGACCAAGGGAAATCTGGCGCATGGGCTCCGAATGGTTATGGAAAAACATTCGCATTTGAAAAAATCCTTCGCCTTCTCGATGTGCCTTCAGAAAGTGACCCATTTGATGCCTTTGAAGACTTTTTACGGCAATGCACAGCACTTTTACAACCAAACCCTGACGGCGAATCTACTTTCGATGAAGCACAACTGCAAAAAAACGGTAAGCGCCTCATACCATTCCGAATGTTGTGTTTTTCAGTCCAGGCATTTAACGGCAACTTTGCTACTGACATTTTTTCAATAAGCATCGAGATTAAATATAATTCCAGCGGACATTACCTCCTCTCCTCTTTTGGTCTTCATCTTCCTGAAACGCGTGAAAATTTTGTCATCGAAGAAAACGTCATTCTACCAAACTGGGTTATTAGTGACCAAGCAGTAGTCAAGTGGGATGAGAGGAAAAAATACAGTTCGGAAGAACCCGATTGGCGCGAGATTGGCCTGCGTCTCCTTCTCAATATGAAAATCGATTATCTTGAATTACCAAGAGTTGCTTTTTCCTCAAAAGCTGAAAAAATAGTACAAGAGAATATCGCAAAGGCAGTTGATGCGTGCATTGATTCAGCAGTATCTCAAGACTATGACGATTTGGAAATCGATAAACTCGGATTATTGACTTCTCTAAACAAACTGAACCAAAACCGCTTCCTTATCGAAAGCCTTGAAACCATTGTCGATGAGACGTTCGATGAAGAAAACAATGGGCCCGGGAAAAATGCTTTACTCAACCTCGTTTCTAAATTAACCGACATTCAAAACGAATTGCAAAATTTAGTTGGGGCTAAAGGCGAATCATGGCGATTACAGTGCAAACTCCTCACACCATCTTACGAAAGATCGAATAGCCTCGACATCACAAACGCCATCCACCCCACTGCAATTTTGTTATGGAATCATCTTTCATTCGGTCAAAGAAATGAACTGTTGTTTAAATCCACTCTTCTGCGAACGAAATATACTGACGGCTCCGTTGAGGGCCAACAAAGAGTATTGGTTATTGATGAGCCGGAAGCCGGACGTTCAGAAGAATGGGTGTCTCATCTTATCGACGACATCAATCGATTCGAACCCAAATCTTCCGTTCTCATTCTTTCTCATCGGGGCATTGTACTCGAGTCGGCTAACTTAGAAGGAAAATACAAGATTCTTCACACAGCACTCCCTGATGAAGAAGATCTCGAAGAAGATGAATTATTGGAATGGAATTCGTATAAAAATTCGGCCGGAGACGCTTCAATTGTTGACAATAAAATGGCTCTTATCCGAGCATTTGCTCCGTCACCCGTTGCTGAAACCTGGGCCGCATGTTTCCCCGAATCAACCACTCCCTCGGCTGAGAGTGGCTGGATTAGGTTTGGTGGACCAAATCATCTTTGGTATCTCAAACCGACCCACCTCGACTTAGATACAGCAAATCAAATGTCAGAATTTATTTCCAACACCGGGCTTACTAATAACTCGTTCTTGAAGATTTTTTGGAATGGTTTCCAGTGGGTTCCCTCCGACACTCAATCGAGGTATCGAATCTTAAAGAGCCTTGACAAACTCAAGAGAATGACGAAAACAAACAACGATTACGAACAACTCTACCTCCTAGATTATCCAAGTAAATACCCATTAGTAAAAGGACAAGCAACAACCAAATTTCCCACTTTGCCAGGCATTACATCAGGAGGGATTCGGCTACCGAAAAAACCAGAACATCTTGTGGAACTCATTAATTTTGCAAATAAGTATGAAATTTTAGCGCTAAATCCACACTTACTTGGGAAAGAAAGACAGCGGCTTAAGGCAGAGTTCAAAATAAGTCATACACTTTCGAACAAGTTTTTAAATTTCCTTAAACAAACAACTGACGATGAAGTAATCCCAAACAACCTCGACATTAAGGGCTTTTTGACGCTTCTGGAGAGAAATACCTCGTCTCCATCAGAATCATTGAAAAAAACCGTGACTCAATCGAAGGGCAATTTTAAAGATTTAGAAACATATTATCGGCTAATCCAGCAATTTTATGAAGAAAACCCCAAAGCCCCAATACCCACTGTTCCCAGAACGTCTCAAACCAAAAATTTCTTTGAATATCTGCGCGATGATTTAGAAGTTGATCTACAATTCGAAATCGAAGATTTAATACCGGTTGTTGAAAGTGTTGCAACGGATTCAGAAAACATTGAAAAGAAACACTCGAACAAAGAAAAAGTAGAGGATTACAAATGGCGTGAAGACGTCTTACTTCGGGTAATGACAGCCCATTCAATTGATGAGTCACAGCGCAATGCTTTCCTGAATTCTGCTGTGAATTTTAATCCAAATGTTAAACGTTATCTGAAGAAGGCGGATTTAGAATCCGCTGCTGAGCAATTTTCTGCTAATGCTATGGTTTCAGTAGAGGAACCTGTTTCGGCGCTCACCAAAACAACCGAAAACGTTCCTAAAGTCCCAACAGGGGGCAGAGAGGTGCCTTGGTCTGGCGACAGTATTGAGGAGCGCGTTCTCAATTTTAATATGCATATAATTACTGAATTCGGTACAAAATATCCCGAATACAGAGCTCTTCAGCAAACCCCTTACCCAGCGCGCCACATGAATCCCCTGTCCCGCTTTAAGAATATGGCAATGAATTATTCAGCAAGCCTTGATGCCGGCATCGCTCAGGCAATTACAAGTTTAGACAGCCTGAAATCTCATCCCCATTCTGGAGAATTCCATTTTGAAGGATATGCCTGGTGCCTCAAGACCTTAGGCATTATCAGAAACACTGAATGTTCTATTTCGGATTATGCGTGTGAATTAATTCTTGGATATGCGGAGCATCTCCAGAACAAAGTCCTAGTCGACAATCTAATTATTACTGGAGCGAAAGAATACAACCCTGAGGTGGGTGAAGACGACATAATTTTGCTTGATCATTATATTCGCACAGCAGCACAAGAGATTTCAAAACTTGACGGACATATTGACTATGATCGGTTTGAAGACCCATGCGGCCCAGTAGCCCTCATACGTGTCGACGCAGTTCTAGACGATGGAGTAGACTTTGAGCTTGGTTACCGATGTTTGAATTGTCAGATGACGTATGACGAAGGTTATCGAAAGAATAAGTGAGGATTCAGCATGAGTCGGACAGGTGAAAAAAAAGACCTTTCTTCACAAGGCCTCAAACGCAATCGGGGTGTTCCTGGTAATAGCAATAGCAAGAGTACTCCTTTCAATCCATTTTCTCCAAATGCCAGAGAAGATAGAATCGCTGAGTTGCGGCGCAAATCCGAAGAATCTCGTAAGAAGGCTGAATACATACTTGCTGATTCAAACCGTTCCGAAGAATCTGGTAAGAAGGCTAAAGACACAATTGCTGATTCAAACCGTTCCGAAGAATCTCGTAAGAAGGCTGAATACATACTTGCTGATTCAAACCGTTCAAAAATTGGAAATCACGATTGGAGATGGAATTTTATCACTTTGGAAGACGCGAAGCCATTTAACGATGAGGCTGAGTTTTTTTCTATGAGCGACCCATTGTTCAGCAAGTGTTCTTTGGGAATCGACATTAAACTCAATTCTCAAATGTGTTTTGAAAACAACAGTCAAATCCCGATTCAAGAAATTGAGAATCGTTCTGAAACAGGCATGTTCATATCGGAATGTTTCCGGAGGGTTGCGAAATTTATTCGCCCCGGGCCAGGAGATTACAAGTTAATTCATAAGGACCATTTAAGTAAATTGGTAGGTTACAAAAGCAACAACACTTCTAAAGAAATTAAGGAAGAAGAAAAGGAAGATATAATGTACTATGTTAATGAAAAACACACCAAGAATGGAGAGATAGTGGATAGAGTTTCTCTTGTCCCGGCACCGACTACCAAAAGGGTTGGAAATAATGAACAAATTAATTTCGAAAAGCGAGCAAAATTTTTCAAAGCAGCGGTTATTGACACTGATGGGGCGTCGCTTGAAAAAATGTTTTCTCAAAAAAATAACACTCTTGAATTCGGGAAAATAAATACGAACAATGGTCTTCTACAAAATTTTTTCTCGAACATAGATTATTGGGGAACTGACGATAAAAAATTGCTCGTTGTTATTCATCCAAATTATGAATCTTCTATTTTTAATGGAATTATGGAACGTCCGAATTTTGACGAAATCGCACACCACATCCACCCACTTACACTCACATATGGGTTAGAAATGCCTCCATTTTTCCGGCGGGATGACGTTACAAAGTTCCTACCTATCGAAGATTATCTCGACCAAGATCCGGCCATTAGACGAGCTCTTGAGAGAGAATTGGCTAACAATATTTATGCGACTATCCAAAGTAATCAATTTTTAGAAACTTACAGAGGCGAATACCCACTCTCAACAACATATGCCGAACACGTATATTCTAGTTTTTATGTATCCAAAAACCCAAGAAGCAGTACTAAAAGAAAGAGAAAAGTGCTCGAAGATTTTTGTATTCCTAAATCTGATAAAGAACGCGACGATCTCTACAAGGGGAACGATTTCATTCAGTGTTATGAAATCGAGAAGATTTCTGATTATGAAATTAAAGTTGAGCGATTGAAGTTTTGACTTATTCTTCTTCAGTTGAGTGGTTAAGAAGTGCCTGATAGGCGCCCCAAATCTGAACATTTGACGCATCTAACATCCGATTTAATTCGGGTTTGCCACGCTCCACTTCGTCGAGGAACATGGTAATCATTTTGTCAGTGAGCCCATACTTTTCTCGAAGATGGTGTTCCAACAATGTTCTTGCATCAGTGGAAGAAAGTACGGCCTTTTCCACAGCATCAGCCCCTTCAATCTCGGGAACATACCAATCCCAAGTTTGAGCTGCTGCCTCCATAACATTACTCAATCCATCAGTCCCTAATATTCGAAATACTTCCTGGGCGTATGTTTTGCGAGCCATTTTATCGCAATCTTCTCCAAGAGCATATTGTGCTGCCTGATAAGCCTCGAATAACAAGTCAAAAGTGTTGATTATTTTGTTTAAATCTTTTTTCCAGTTTGGGCGTAATTCTTTCGGTATTTCATCAGAATCAGATCCGAGTGCGTTTTTGTCGCTTAATGTTGTTGCCGATTGTCTACCACTATTTTTTGAACCAGACGGCTCTCTCATCCAGTCGCCTTTTCTGAAAGCCTCTTTAGTAAAAAAACGTCCTTGAACCGATGTTAGAGCAGACTTCATTTGTAGCAATAAAGCCTCTTTCGTAGCAGAATCCCACGCACCAGATGAAATGCCAATTTTTTCAAACTCTTTCGCTGAATACGAGATAGCCAGATATGAATTCATTTTTTTAACGTAGGGAGCAATCCATTTTTCATAACTGCCGCCGTTCATCCAATCCCCTTCGGGTAATTTTCGAATGCTAGGGGCCCACACGCCAATCTGTTCAACAATAGAATTTGGAAGGAATTGCAAGTTACCAAATAGGTATTCTACTGAATTCATTAATTTATGCTCGCCCGTAAACGGCAATATTGCCTTGGGCGCTCTTTTTCTAGCCACATGTTCTTTGTAGACCAATCCTTCAATATGCAACGAGTATGCAAAATGTTGTAAAAATTCACCCGGGGTTCTGTCAAGGGGGAAGTTTGCCAAAAAGAGTGCTTTGGCTTCAACAATCGCCCCAGCTTCTACAAATGTTGTAACCTGTCGACTTAGGTCTAAATGTCCATGGGTAAATTCTGGGCCGCCTTCTAAAGACGAATAGAGGTCAGTGTATCCTTCGAAGGTCTTACCGTTTATTCCGATTTCCATGATAGAATCGGTCGTATCAAAACGCTGAGTTATCACTTCCGGAATTTTTGTTTTTCTTTCACCAGCGGCCCAGTTAAACAAGTGTCCATTTGACCGCCAAGGCATTGGGGGCGCCAACTCAAGCGCAAGAGCCTGCTTTGAAACAAATATATGCTCGTATTTTCTCACTCCTGAACGCAACTGACGGGTAATTTTTTCTAAATTTAGCACTTTAGAACTACTCAAATGCTCAACGAGCATTTTCTTTATGAAACTCGATTCCAGTGATGCGTTTTGGGTTTTACCAGCATTAAAGAAACTCTTGTACCACAAATAACCTGCATCCATCGCAACTACTTTGTTACAACTCGAGCAGATAAATGTCTCATCCTCATCATTATAAGATACAATATAAGATCCGTCTGGGCATTTTTGTTTTGTTTGTTTGCCGCTTATTTTTCTTTGGGGTTGGGACCATAATGGGTCATCATCTCCTAATTCTTTACGCCGATTAAAGTGAGGGTTCGTACGGAGCCCACTACTATACATCTCTCCTCGACGGTCTTCTCCGAGTGGCCTTCTACTCGTTCCAAGATTAATGTCTGTGAGAACTCGTTGGTAAATACGGTGAAAGAGAACATCTAGCCCCGATTCTTCGATACCGTAATCAATTTCAAGGGTTTTGACAACATCATACCGAATGGAAAATGCCGCTTGGAGAAAGCTCGATGGCACACCTTCTCTTCCATGAAATGAATTCAAAGTTTTTAATTTTGTTAAAACATCTTGTAACCGTCCTTTTATTAATTGAAGCACACTCTCTTGAATCACTACATTTTTCCTGCCTTGAGCGTTAGTTTTTTGCAACCAAGACTTGAACACCCCCTCTCCATCAAGGTGTTCTGAAAGAACCCTTTGTCTTTCACGCTGAGCCGATTTTTGTTTGCCGGCGTAAAGATTTGAAATAAAATCGATTCCAGCAGCCATTTCAGCAGCGGAAGACATCGTTTCAAGCCATACACATATTCCCTCGCATAGGAGGGGTTTTTTAGGAATTTCCTGAATAAGAAACTTCTTGATTTTATCACGAATATAGAAGCTAGAAGAGTCTTCTCCAGAAAGCATAGAACGAAGAATCCAAGAAATATAGGAGTAATCTTTCTTCTTTACACCTTCAATAGCACTACCCATAATGGAGGGAACATCCTGGTACATGAAATCAATGACCCAACCTAATATTTTACTCGATGTAGCTGACAGTTTTTTTCCCGATTGCAGTTCGAGAACATCTTTCAAGACATTTTGGGGAGGGGTCCAAAAAACACCTTGTTGAAGCCACATATGTTTTTCTTCTGGCGGTGTTTTTGGTGGAGGCGTCAACCCCCACGGCCCAGTGTTAAATCGAGGAGGAAAGAGTTGATCTTCTCGTTGGACCAAGGGGTTGAAATTCTCGCTTTTTGAGTTCCAAGGATGATCTAGGTTTTCTATATTCTCCGCTATTTCCGTTCCAATGAGGGAGTGGATAAATTCTTGAGAAGATAAGTTACCTGAAGGATGGTTAGGTGTATTTTTCTCAATCTGATTAAGCAATATGGAAATTTGTTTTATTCCTTGCCGTTTTTCAGTTCGGACCCCATCTTCTTCTACTTTTTTACACAAGTCTTGCCAGAGCAAGAAATGTCGCAATTGATTGCAAGCAGCCTCACTAAAATATTCTAACTCACCAAAAGTATTCATCGCCTCCTTAGCACTCTCTTCTAAATCGATTAAATCATCAATTTTGTCATAGACAGAAATGCCATTTGCACGGACGCCAATGAATATCTCCTTCAGTTTTGCAATCAGTCCTTCTTCTTCCTTTTCAAGCAAATTTGAGTCTCTAAGCCGCACCCATCCCCGCTCAACATACCATTCTTTTTTTGCAAATTTCAGTAATAGTTTTGGAGGGAGTTCCGACGGGGAAGAATTTCTCAATCTATCTGCAAAGCGGTCCCCCTCAGGTAATGAAGAATGCATCAATGAACTTCCCATCCCATCGTCCCGAATCATTTTTTGCCAATTCTCACCTCCAACAGTTTTCCCAACATCTTCATCGGAAGCGGCCATAAAAAGGCCAAATTGTGAGCGACTAATCATGACCAAGCACAGAGAAAGATCCCTGAGTTTTTCATACCACCGCCTCTTCCCGTCTGTACTAACTGGTTGATTGAGAGTTATTGCTACAGGGACTGTCAAACCTTTAATTCCACGAATATCATAAAACCCAACTTCTTTCATTTCTGAAATGAAGTTTTCATCTGCAAAACCTTCTTTTCCACTTACTTGTTTGATTTTGGCAAATCTATCTTTCATGATTGCTTCCATTTCCTCAATTTTCTCAAGAATATCTTGATGCGGGTTGAGCGCTTTGAAATTCTCTAGTTGTTTGGCTACATCATTATATGATTTTATCTCAGTAACAGGAAATATAAATCCAACCTTTGGGGCAGCAACCGGTTTGCCCATCACGTTAAGTTGATTTACTAATTGATTCATTACTTCAATCCAGTTGAGAAGATTCCTTGAGTTTCCTTCAGAACCCGATTTGGGTAATCCGGCGATAACTCCGTTTCGACGAATCCCAAATGTTGAGATAGAAACCGAACGGCGGTGGTTTTCAGCTAAGGCAATTGCTCTCATCATTTTTATGACATTATCCAATATTCTGGTCTGTAGATTTGAAGTCCTATATGATGCCCGCAAAATGAGTTTTATCGGGTTCGGCAGATCATCGGAGAGTAGGTTGAAATCATCAGTGGATTGTTCGTGAAGCGACATTTTCCAATCTGTATAGATTTTATTGATGTGAATCATTGCGCCTTGGAATAAAGTCCCATGAATTGTTTGGTATTCATCTCCCGCACATACAAATGAGAAGGGGAGGTGGTTTGAGATTCTGTTAGGACCCCGATTTGAAAAATACTGGAGCATTGTAGAGATTGATAAAGCCGAGAAATCTTGCGACTCATCAACCAAAATACCATCATACCCTCGTTGGAGAATTTGCGACCAAAAGCGGTTTTCTTTACCTATCTCGTTTTGCTTGAGATTGCTGAGGGAGAATATACGTTCAGCAGTTTTGTGAACAACACTCCCCGAATCCCACATCCCAGTGTATTTTTCCATGGAATAATCAACCAAATACTCATCCAAGCCGCCAATTTCGATGAGTTCTGCAAGCCCGCGGACCATTTTTGCAGCCGCTTTCCTCTCATCAATCGTTCCAAAACCCGGGTCCCAAAAATAGGTTGCGAAAAAATCTGATGAAAGATCGTCATCATCATTTGGAGTAAATTTACGTCCAGGATAAAAGAAATTGAAAGCCGAACCAAATCGAGCCTCGATTTCAGCATCATCACGGCCAGGCACCCATCTACAAAAATCGGACGGCGAACCAAATACTCCATACACAAAGTTTTGAAGAATACGCTGAAGGTAGCGCAGATTTTCTTCACCCTCATGAGTCCAATATTTCCAACGCGGATCCTTGGTAATATTGCCTACCTGTTCTTTGAAAATGTCAAAATCCGATAAAGGGCCCAGAGTACCCGGCGCCTGAAGAAAAAGGTCTTCTTCAACCGCAAAATGAATATTTTGTAGCCATTCATCCGCTTTTTGTTGAGCATTAGTATATTCATACAGGTAAAGATGCTCCAATAAACCGGAGATCTCATTTTTTGCTTCCTCGATTAAACCACGGGTTGCGGCTAAATAGAGTATTTTTCTTTCACCACGTATTGGCCCCTTTTGCAAAAGAGCCTCACATGCATCAATGTGAAGGATAGTTGATTTTCCGACACCCGGCCGCCCACTCATATTCGCCATTGTTGATTTTGAATACCGATACAGGTCAATGGCTTGAATCTGTTCGAGGTTTGCTTTCGTAATATCATCAAGTAACCTTACTTCATTGAATTGCCGACTTAGAAACTCACGCGTCTTTGCAATTCCATACCCTTTCTTTTTTTCCTTGGTAGCAAAACGAAGTAGAATATCAGTTGGAAGAAGGCGGGCCGAAGAAAGAGCCATCGCTTCCTTTGACATGTTATCGAAAACCTCTTTGTCGATTACTTTTTCAAACAACTTCAGTAGAAGCTTGTCCAGTTCTTCAGGCCCCTCGCTTTCATCAGAATCCGGATCATGGGAGCCCGTATCTAATTCATAGTATGGCTTGGAACCCTCATCACTTGCAAACATGTCTTGTGGCGCAGGGGAAGTCAAATCAATATTATTTTCCGAAGGGCTTTTTTTATCATATTGTGGTATTGCATGAATTAGGAATCCTTGTTTGCAGAGGTCCATTTCATTCTCAACATTGAACGGGCCCAGAAGAATAATGAGAGCCTTAAATTTATCATTGCCCATTTGGAAAGAAAACGAATGAAGTTTACTATCTTCATCAGACCATTGGCGTCCGCTTAACGGCAGTTCTAAATTTCCACTTGCATATTTTAGAAATTCAACGATGGCATGATACACACATTTGCCCTCATCACTCGAACTCCTTAACAGGTCAAATGTTGGACGAGAAACATAGGCTGCTCGCCGATTCGTAAAAAGAGGAAAGTCTCGGTGAAATCTATCTTTCCACCGCCATGAGGGTTTTTTAGAATCGCCACTCCCTTTGCCTCGATTCATAGTCTCCCCCCGCCTTGATTAACCACCACACGTATATGGATAAAACGCATGTATTGACTCACCAATCGTATATTCCGCCCCGTTCAATGAATCGCTCTTCGAGGAATCGGTTTTCATTCCACCCTTCTTCAACTCCAACGTCCAGAATTGGCGACGCGTATTGATGCCGCCCGTCCACATTTGAATAAAATCGGCCGAGCGCATCGAGCATGGCGTACGAACCACGCATGAGGTCGTTGGATTCAGGTACAAATTGAATACCATCAAGTTCAACATCCTTGTGTCGATTAAGCCAGGCACCAAACTCGCCATCCTTGAGTACAAGCCCTTCAATAAATTCATCGTTTTGGCCGGCTACAGGCAATACTTCGAAAATCTTCCAACGATCTGGGCGCAGTTGCCGCACCAATTCCAACATAGTGTCGTCCTTGTTTACTGAACATACCACTGTGTTGAGCTTCATTCGAATTCCGTAAGATTGACAACGACCCCAAACGTCCTTGGAGAGTTCAAGGTGATGGCTTCGTTGAATGGCAAGGTCCTTCTTCAAACCGCGTCCAATTTGTTCATGCAGGTCGTCATTTGAAGCGTCGATAGAAAGTCCAATCCAATCGATGTAGGGTGAATATTCAGACAAAAACTGTTCGGTAAGCCCTGAACCATTTGATACGATACATGTGACCAAACCTACCTTCTTTGCAGCGATAACCAATTCGCCAAGGTAGGGGCAAAGGGTTGGTTCACCCCCCACAAATGTAATCTTTTCAGAACCTGCAGACGCTAGCATTTCTGGAATAAGCAAAGCCTCTTCCTTACTGAGGCGATCTCCACGAGGAATGTCTTCAAACGTGGCGAAACAGAATTTACATGCATAATTGCACCATGGCCAAAAATGCCAATTAACTGCCGCAGGAAGGATGCGAAACTCCTTCTTTTTAGTACCCGCCATCTCTGTAAGCATACCCTACTATCGCATGAAGAGTATATAAAAAAAGGAAAGATGCAGAGGGCAGGATTCGAACCTGCGAACTCATAGAGACTGGGACCTCATCCCAGCGCCGTTGACCAAGCTTGGCAACCCCTGCTTCAACC
>Ga0209830_10002312_pt1 | contig 15494 bp, 28 predicted proteins | sample ArcticOcean_MG_C_12_FD_187439 | JGI IMG/M metagenome (GOLD analysis project Ga0209830, IMG submission 187439) | Marine microbial communities from western Arctic Ocean - ArcticOcean_MG_CB8_130 (SPAdes) (version 2) | ecosystem: Environmental > Aquatic > Marine > Oceanic | place: Arctic Ocean...
ATCATTCTCCTTAAACTCAGCGATGATCTTAACAAGAGCATCAGCCTTACCTTTATTATAAGAACCAAAGGGTTCACGCATTGTACTGCCTTGGGTGTAGATGTCTAGCTCAGTAGTTAACTGCTCTAGCTTACGCGCCCGTTGAATCTTCTGCTTCAGTGTTAACATTCTCTCTCTCCTCTAGTCGTTGTTGGCATTGGCATAGGTAGTCAATAGCTTTAGCCATAGTCTCATGGTCAGCAGTACCTGTAGTCCTACGCCATATTTCTTTAGCATGATTACGTTCCGTAAGTAACTGTGCATACGTTTTATCTTCCATCATTCATCTCCTATAGTCAACAAATCAATGCGGTTAATAGTGGGTATCTCTTCACCCATGTCATGACAACAATCAGTACATAGATCTAAGTAACCGCCTGATTCATATCTTCTCGTTGATTCATAATCTGTTAACTCACAGTCACAACTAACACATCTCATAACAAACCCCAATTGTTTCCACTGGAAACTTATTCTAACATAAGGGTTTACTTATGTCCAGATCTGTGATAGAATAGAACTCTTGAGTTAACAAGTTAGCAACACGTTATAATATAATTATACATTACATAAAACAACTAGTAACATATCACTCCTTAGATTAATCCCATAAGTTTTCATAGTGTTTCCCGAACATACTAAATGCTTTAGTCATACGCTTCTGATACTCTTCCCAATCATCCCTGATTAACCAATCATCCTCACACTTTTCCGTGAAGGCCCAGATCATCTCATCCATTATCCAATCCCAACGGGCATGGAAGTTGCTATCTGTATCCCATTTATTCTCTTTAGGTTCAGCACTGGTACTACGTAACTCTTCAGGTACATCACTGTCCTCAGTAAAGGGGCTGCCATGTTTGGTTTCTTTCAACTGTATAAGCATAGGCAAGATTACATGGGCTAGGGTATAGTCCATACCCCATGTGTCCTGCTTGTCTATCTGTACCTCAACTGATGGGTTAGGGTAGTCTCCTATGTTAACTTTCATTACCCACCTCCAAACAACTCATTCAACAAGTCATCATCATCTATCTGACTAGGTAACTCATGAGCAGAGTAGTAGTCAGTCCATCCATCGACAGCACTAACTAACTTCATGTTGCCTACTAACGCCTCCTTAACATACGTGTCACCATAATCAAATGATCCATATGTCATGTCAGTCTTAGCACCGATCAACCACTTAGCATAAGGGTTCTTACGCTCATTGTCGGGGTGTTGATAGGTCTTTATCACATGGATAATCTGGTGACCCCAAGGCCCATGCCCTTCATAGATTGCATGAGGTGCATCGAAGTTACTCTTACCAAACGGATTCTTCTTTCTCATAGTCCTTCTCCTAGAATTTATAATCTTTCTTTAGTCCTTCCAACTTGATAGCCCAGTTCTCTACTGGAACTTGATCATGTATACACTGCAACCTCTCAAGCAGATCAATCTTACGAGTCTTAGTACGCCAGCATGTACCAATGACATCACGTAAGGTGTCCAGTACCATGCCTTTGTTAACATCCTGTCCCTCAATCCCAGAATAATATTCATCATCAGGTATCAAGCAACCAACAGCACACATCAGTCCATCACTACTACGATACACGCAGTTATTACCAGCAACACCTGTCCCATCCTCACTGCGCTTGCCTTGCTTTAGTAAATGCTTACTCACCTTGGTATGGATTTGCCTCATACTCATAGTCATACACCACCTCCTAACCACTCATCATACGTTAATTTAAAATCATCCTCACCTAAGTCACTAAGGTATATTTGATAGGGCGCATCATGCCTCTCGCCCTTGGCTGCACTGTCCTCATACAATGACATGACAGCATCAATGAATGCCTTGTCCTCGGCCTGTCTCTTGAGTACCCTTGCTTTAGTGTTAGTCATTAGTATTTTCCTCCATCCATTTGTACATGTTATCTGTGTACTCACTATTCTCTCTGTCATACTTAGCTGCACGTACTGCAATAATCTGCTCCTCTATTGTACCCTCTATAGATTCTGCAAGCTCAGTCTCTAACTGTACCCTAAGAAGTAATGAAGCACAGATCGCATTAGTAATGAGAGTGGCTAAGGGTTTGTTCTCAGTAGTCTCACCGCTCTTGGTGTAGATGTCACACAATAATGTGCGAACCTTCTCCATTTTAATTACATCACCTTGGTTCCAATTGTTTCCACTGGAAACTTTATTTGATTCATTCATTACCATACTCCTCATTTACTTTATACAATAGTCCACCATCAGGGTTAGGCAACGCCACAACAAACCCTACATCTAAAGCTCTACGCAATATCTCCTCCTCATCCAACTCGAAATTAAAAGTAGGTGCGAACTTGTTAAACAATTCCTTGCTAGTAGTATACATAATCAATACCCTCTATTAGTAAAGTGTCGTAGTGCAAAGCCATCCTTCAATGACTCCTTGATTAACTCTTCTCGCTCCTCATGAGGTGCAGTCTTTAGGAACTGAAAGCATAAGTCAAGATATTCTTTCTCATTATCTAGGTTGATTAGATAGTGACGCGCTCGACTGATGGTACGTTTTACATTGCTCATGATGCATCCTCTTTATAAATTGCATTGACTTCTTCTAGTTGAGACTCTGTTAAAATCTCTTGATTCTCTGCTATCTCCCATCTCTGGGCATCGACCTCGATCATTATAAAATAATCCTTGATTCCTTTAGGTGCTTGCTCTACCCATTTGTTCCATTGATCTACGCGCTCGGTCTTTGTTAGTATTGTTATAGACATTAGTACTCTCCTCAATTGTTTCCACTGGAAACTTTTATGCTGCAATTAATAAAGGTATGCGAGAGTTTCTAGTATCCACTACAAAGTTAGACTTTGATATATCAACCTTCGGCTCTCCTTTCTTACGCTTGGCTACTTTGTAAGTTAATGCTATAACTTTGTTACGTTGTGCCAAGTTTAATATGTCACTCTCATCACCTAAATATACTTCCCTCCCTAGAAAAGTCTCAGGTATTGGGCCTATAAATACTACGCTAATGGGTGCATCAGTGGTCAATGCAATGTCAACATATTTCTGATACTCAATAGCTTTAGAGTATGAGAACATGAGGGTATAGTTATCGGGCAGCTTACGCTTCAAACGATGAGCATGTTTAGTATAGTCATAGAAATTTACATTAGGAAAACGCTGAGGTATAGCACCATTTTGTTTTAATTCCCATCGTACATCACTAAATACATTGAGCCTTATCCAGCACTCAACCCCATTCTTTTTGCATAGCTTTTCAAATAGAGTTATCTCATGTATTAACTGTGCTATGAATGCCTCTTGCTCGGCATGGAACCAATCGGATTTAGCTTGCCTTGCCCTCTCTACCGCATCGAATGTTCCACGACCTGCAAACTTTAAACACTCAAGAGCACAGGCTGCAATCCATCTAAACACACAGAGTATATCATCAGGCATCATTGATAAACCTGCTACCCTAAGTTTAACATCTTTGTTATTCTTTTTAAGCTTGGTGTTTCCACCACTACAATCTAATAATTTCATGACACTACCTCAATTGTTTCCATTGGAAACTTTATTTATATTGTATAAACTACAATATGGTTTATATAAACTATAATATGGTTCAATTGTTTCCAGTGGAAACTTTTATTTATATTCTATGAAGCGACCGCGACTAGTAGCTTGACCATGATTTAGTAGAACACTAGCTAAGTCTATGGTGGATGCACTATCAGTAGCAAAGCCTACAATGTAACTACATGGCCCACGTAACCAATGGCCTACAGATTTAGGTTCTTTTAAGGGACGCGCAAAAGCTACGCCATCAACATACACTGCTTTTTGTCTTTCCATAATAATACTCCAATTGTTTCCAGTGGAAACTTATTTTCCTATAGTCGAAACGATGTAGCCTATCAACACAAGGCAACACAATACAGCACCAATCCATGCTAGATCTACAATCATATACATAATCACAACCCTCCAAACATGGCGCGAGTGCATAGAATAATTATAACTATGCCGCTAATGATACCTAAGATAGTAAAGAAAATACCTATATTTTTATCTAACTTTTCTTGTGCCAATACTTCAGCGCTCGGTTTAATACTCTTGTTAAAGTCTCTCATGATTATAAATACCTCCGTTGAAATCTATTTAGAATAAGCCAATCCTTATGATTTTCGGCAGAGTAATCTAACATAGACATCATACCCCAAACAATCATCCACTTGTGAACCTTCTTCAAATCATTATTCTGTTTGGTACAAAGTCGCTTGATGTTGCGCCTAGGAATAGTTGATAATTTAGTCATAATAGTAATCCTCAATTGTTTCCACTGGAAACTTTATTTAGTAGGTTTATTGCGAATAGCCTCAAGCAATTGCCTGATAAATTCTTGCTCGACTTCTTGTGGTGTCATAGGTTTAGTCATAATAACAATCCTCATAGGGAATAAAGGGGAAACAATACAAGGGGAATTTGCATTGTTTCCAGTGGAAACTTATTTAGCAGCTTTTTTAGTTAGCTTTTCGACAAGCTTGTTTAACTTAGCAAGGGTGATAGCCTTTTCCTTGTCATCATTGCACCATTTCTCGATTAATTGCAGCTTAGTGAGCGGCTTAGTCTTATACACTTCAGTTCTGAATGCGCTATAGGTGATATGCTCTTCGGGGCTAATGTCTAATGATGCGGCTTTTTTCATGGTCGCTACTACTTGCCGACATTGCATCACAGACTTAACTTGTGCCTCATCTTTGACCTTGCCATATGCACCAGCATAGACAACCTTGCAGGCTGCTGTGACGCTCGTTTGCTTTTCTTCCAATGTACTATCATCTTTGTATAACTGTAGAGCTAGGGCCATGCGAGCGCATCCTGTCTCTTGTTTAGCTACTTGCTCTAGATCAAAATTGTTGCCAATGGCTGCAAGGTGGTTTTGTAAATCGATTTTAACTAACATAATAATTTCCTTTATATAGGTATTGATTAGGTTGGGCTTTTGCCCTAGTTGAGAATGATTCTCATTTGCATTAGCTGCATCTCTTTGCTGCTGCTGCCCCTTGATTGTATCGTGTCAATTGATAAAGTCAATTTATTAGTGGTTATTTGTCATAAGAGTTTTATATAGTGCTTATTAGTTTGGTGAATAGTGGTCAATATTAGCCCATATTTGAGCATATTAGCAGATACTAATTATATCCTGTAAGGCCCTAGGATGTATCTGACTAGGTTTTAATTTAGGCAATGCCTAGCTATAGACCTACTTTAATATAGCTTAGATGGCTTTATAGGCAGCTTACAATTCATATTAGCATTATCTAATGTGCTCATAATCCAGGGCGAATGAGACTCATTATCATTTACGAATGAGAATCAATTACATTGTTTCCAACAGAAACTATATAGGGTGGATAGTCTGTTTAATTTATGCCTATGGGTACCTACCTGTATCCTCACCTGTATCAATTTAGACTATCAAGTTATATCATGATTGACCTTATAAGCTTTGTCTAATGTAGCTCTATAGATATTAGCATAGTCTAATGAAGGGGCGGGGGAGGGGCAGATTAGCTGGGGTCTAGGGGGTACCTGCTTAGATACAAAAAAGAGTCAAATTAGAGAAATGTAATTACTATGTAAGTCTATGTAACTAAAGGTAATAAGAACCATGATAATATAACTATATGATCTAGATAATGGAGGCTGCTGCGGAGGGTTGTGTAGTGGTAGTGAGTCCCGCCAGAGATCTACTATAATGTATACTCCAATGTATACTATATACTATAATGTATACTACAATGTACATTAAGTATGTTTAATGTATCATATAGTTTACAATGTATATTTAATGTAACGAATATGAACCGTCATGTAGAAGATAACTTAAATATCTCTTGACTTTTAACAGAAAGTGTGCTACCCTCTATTCCTACTATATAGGACTGAACAGAACTACAGAGAAAACTGTGTACTGATAACCATTATCCTTATATTCAACACTCCTCTCTGCAACAGTTCAGAGTCTATATAGAGACAGAGAATACAAAGAGTGTTAATTATATGAATGTTGATAGTACGAAGGTTGTTAAAAAAGGTCGTCCTACAAAAGCGTCCATTGCTGCTAAGAAGAAAGGTAATCGAAATGCTGTTGGTAGACCTAAAGGGGATGCAGCAAGGATCAATGAACTTAAAGCAAGATTGTTGGCTACAAGCGGTGATAAGGTTATCAATAAGGTTATTGAAATTGCTTTGGAAGATGGTCACCCAGTTCAATCAGCAGCGTTAAAGATGTGCATGGATAGGGTGTTGCCTATTTCTTATTTTGATAAAAAGAATGATGCTGGTGGACGCAATGCAGTGAGCATTACCATCACAGGTGTTGGAGGCAATGTGACTACGAGTGACGTTGTTGAAGGGGAGTATGAAGACATCTAATGACCTCCTTAAATGTAGAACTATTACCTTGGCAGCAAGATGTATACGAAGATCCTACTCGATTTAAAGTAGTAGCTGCTGGTAGACGTTGTGGTAAGAGTAGACTCGCTGCTTGGTTATTAATAATCAATGCTCTGTCTGTTGGTAAAGGTAACGTGTTCTACGTTGCTCCTACTCAGGGACAGGCTCGTGACATCATGTGGGATACTCTAATGGAGTTGGCCCATCCTGTTGTACAGAGTAGTCACATAAACAACCTAGCCATCAAGCTAATCAATGGGGCAACGATAAACCTCAAAGGTGCTGACAGACCAGAGACTATGCGTGGTATTAGTTTGAAGTTTCTGGTGATGGATGAGTATGCTGACATGAAGCCAGAGGTATGGGAACAGATACTACGACCAGCACTGGCTGACCAGAAGGGACATGCGTTATTCATAGGGACTCCTATGGGACGTAACCACTTCTATGATTTGTTCCGTCATGGTGAGAGTGATGATCCGTCATTCCAGAGTTGGCACTTTACAAGTTATGATAATCCTAAACTAGATCCAGAAGAGATTGAGTCTGCTAAGTTAAGTATGTCATCCTTTGCATTCCGTCAAGAGTTTATGGCTTCTTTCGAGGCTGGTGGTGGTGCAATATTTAAAGAGGAATGGATACAGTTTGATACTGATGAGCCAGTGGATGGTGAGTATTATATATCTGTTGACCTCGCTGGCTTTGCTGACATAGCACATGCAACGAACTCTAAGCAAAAGAAACTAGACACCACTTCTATTTCTGTTGTTAAGTGTGGCCCCGATGGTTGGTGGGTTGATGAAATTATTTACGGACGATGGGATGTTAAGAAGACAGCAGAGAAGATCTTTCAAGCTGTTGCATACTACGAACCAATCTCTGTAGGTATTGAGAAAGGCGCACTAAAGAATGCAGTGTACCCTTATTTAACCGACCTAATGAAACAAGAGCAGACCTTCTTTCGTGTTGAAGAGTTAACTCACGGAAACAAGAAGAAGACTGATCGTATTGTCTGGGCCTTACAAGGTAGATTTGAACATGGAAATATTACACTCAATGAGGGAGATTGGAACACAGAGTTCCTTGACCAATTATTTCAGTTCCCTAATCATTTGGTGCATGATGATTTAATAGATTCTTTAGCATACATAGATCAGCTTGCTCAGGTAAGTTATGTCTATGAATATGAAGAAGATGATTACGAATATATGGATGCTATAGCAGGATATTAAACTATGATAGAAGAAAATAATTTATTGATGCAGGAATCGGCTGAGAGTTGGATCATGGAGAAGTGTGAAAGCTGGCGTGATCACTTTGAATCCAACTATCAAGATAAGTTTGACGAGTACTATCGTCTATGGCGTGGTGTCTGGTCAGGTGAAGACTCCTTGCGGCAGAGTGAACGCTCACGCCTAATCAATCCTGCATTACAACAGGCTGTTGAGAGTTCTGTTTCTGAGGTTGAGGAAGCTACGTTTGGTCGTGGTCAGTTCTTTGACATACATGATGACATGAATGACCCAGAGCGGGTAGACATTGATTATCTAAAGAAGAAATTAACTGAAGAGTTTGCGTTAAACAGGACTCGTCAACATATTTCTGAATGTATTATTAACAGTGCTATCTTTGGTACAGGCATTGGAGAGATTGTACTCCATGAGTCTAAGAGGCGTAAGCCTAGTATCCAATCAGCACTGGATGGGAGCACTATGACTGTAGGTGTACAGGAGAACTCAGAAGTAACTTGTTCTCTCCGTCCTATTATGCCACAGAACTTCCTCATTGATCCTACTGCAACCTCTATTGAAGAGGCATTAGGTGTAGCTATAGATGAATTTGTCCCTATGCACCAAGTAGAGGCACTAATTGAACAGGGAATTTACAAAGATGTTGACATTACAGGAGCGAGTACTCTTTCATATCTTGAAGCAGATCAAGAAATTAACGCATATGATGAAGATAAAGTACGCCTTACTAAATATTATGGTTTGTTACCACGTAATTTGCTGGAGGATTATCTTGAAGACGAAGATGAAGAGATTATTTCTCTATCTGGAGAAACGCCAGAGGAAGACCACTACGTTGAGGTAGTTGCTGTTATAGCTAATGGCGAACACATACTAAAACTAGAAGAAAATCCTTACATGATGCAGGATCGTCCTGTAGTTGCATTCCCTTGGGACGTTGTACCTAGTCGTTTCTGGGGACGAGGTGTTTGTGAGAAGGGATACAACAGCCAGAAAGCACTCGACACAGAGTTACGTGCGCGTATTGATGCTCTAGCCTTAACTGTCCACCCAATGATGGCTATAGACGCTTCTAGGCTGCCTCGTGGGGCTAAATTAGAAGTAAGGCCAGGAAAATCTATTCTTGTTAATGGTAATCCTAACGATATTCTGAAGCCTATGAACTTTGGTAGCGTTGATCAGATTACTTTCTCTCAAGCTACACAGCTACAGCAGATGGTACAGCAAGCTACAGGTGCTATTGATAGTGCTGGATTTGCAGGTTCTATTAATGGTGAGACTAGCCCTACTGCTGTGTCAATGGGACTAGGTGCTATCATTAAACGACAGAAGCGTACCTTGATTAACTTCCAAGAGTGCTTCTTGATTCCATTTATTCAGAAAGCTGCGTGGCGGTACATGCAGTATAACCCTGATCAGTATCCAGTAGGTGATTATAAGTTTATTCCTTCTAGCTCCTTGGGTATCATTGCCCGTGAGTATGAAGTGTCTCAGTTAGTTCAGTTACTACAGACAATGCCAGCAGATTCTCCTATGTACCCAGAGATCATACAGTCTGTCGTAGATAACATGAACCTATCTAATCGTGAAACTTTAATAGCTAAACTCAAGGAGGCCGCAGTACCAGATCCAGTGGCTCAAGCTGCTGCTCAGATGGATAATCAACAGAAGCAAGCATACATCGCTGTACTTCAAGGTCAGGCACAGGAATCCGCAGCACGAGCGTCCAAAATATCTACCGAGACTGAACTCTTGCCCATCGCTGCCGAGACTGACCGCCTTAAAGTACTGTCCACTAACCTTCAAGATGGTGATCAGGACGAGAAAGAGTTCGCTCAACGTGCAAAACTAGCAGAGTTAGTATTAAAAGAACGAGAGATAGTCAGTAAAGAAACTATCGTTAATAAACAAATGAATCTAAATAACTAGAAATAGTTCTTGACTTTACGGGAGATCTGTGATAGACTCCCTTTACTTTATAACTGCGTCCTAACATGGGAGAAACGCAATGTCAACAACACAAGACCCTGAGTTACAAAAGTACTACGAAAGTTTACAAGATACTTTTATGACAGAGGGGTGGAAGTTCTTACTAGAAGATTTCACTGGGGCTGAAGAGTCCATTAGAGATATTGTTCTTTGTAAGGATGATAAAGATTTGTACTACAGAAAGGGTCAGCTAGATATTATAGGCAGACTCCTTGGATTTGAAATTAGCATCAAGAACTCATACGAGGATTTCCTTAATGATTCGGGTGTTTGATTTTGAATGTAGTATATGTGGGTACATAGACGAACTATTTGTGAAGTCCGATAAAAGGATAACTCACTGTTCGCAATGTAGCCAAGAGTCGCATAGGCTTATTGCTGCACCTATGAGTAAGTTAGATCCCCACTCAGGAGACTTTGCAGGGGCTACAATCAAATGGGCAAAGCAACGCCAAAAGCAAATTGCGATTGAACGTAAACGTGAATCTTCATAAGAAGTAACTTCACATAATATTTCCACAATACTGTTATAGTACGGAGCACACATGGCAAACTTTTTAAGTGACGAACTTGAACCTCAACTAGAAGATGGAGAGATGTTCTCCCAAGTTGGTGAAGAAGAGGAATCCTCCCCTGTAGATCAGGGTAATCAGGAAGAAGAAATCCCTCAGAAGTACCAAGGTAAATCTACTACTGAATTGATTAGGATGCACCAAGAGGCCGAAAGGTTATCTGGTCGCCAAGGCAATGAAGTGGGTGAGTTGAGAAAGCTAGTGGATGATTACGTAGTTAATCAAACAGTCACTAAGACCAAAGAAGAAGTCCTACCAGTAACTGAAGATGATTGGATTGAAAACCCAAAAGATGCTGGTGAGAGAACAATTAACAACCATCCCTCAATCAAGAAAGCTGAAGAAGCCTCTGTTAGATTTAGTCAGATGGAAGTTATGAACAAGATCTCTGTTGCCCATCCTGATTTTCAGGAGATAGTAGCAGACCAGACGTTCATGGATTGGGTAGGTAAATCACAAGCGCGTGTTAAGAAATTAAAACAAGCTGATCAATTTGACTTTGACGCTGCTGACGATCTATTCACAACATGGAAAGAACGCCTAGAACTAATAGGCCAAGCCAAAGCTGGTACTGATATAGAGCGTAAGAACTCTTTGAAGTCAGGCTCTAATGGTGGGGCGCGTGGTTCGGGTGAAGGATCTAAAAAGAAATTCTTTAAGCGGTCTGAACTTTTACATATGATGCAACATGAACCTGACCGATACTTAGCTAACAGTGATGCAATAACGCAAGCTTACGCTGAAGGAAGGGTACGATAACTTTTATTAAGGAATTATTATAATGACTACTTCAGTATATCCCGCCCAAGGCGGTACAACCGATAACACAACTGCTGCTAATTTTATTCCAGAATTATGGAGTGATGAAATCATTGCTGCCTATAAGAAGAATTTAATTATTGCAAACCTAGTAACTAAGATGCCGATGTCAGGTAAGAAGGGCGATACGTTGTATATCCCAACTCCTACTCGTGGTGCTGCAACTGCTAAAGCTGCTAACACTGCGGTTACGATTCAGAATGAAACGGCTGACAAAGTAACTATTACTATTAACAAGCACTTTGAATACTCTCGTATGATCGAGGACATTACTGACATTCAAGCACTTGCTTCAATGCGTAAGTTCTATACCGATGATGCTGGTTATGCCCTAAGTAAGAAGGTTGAAGATGATCTATTCTTGCTAGGTCAATCTACCCAAGGTGGTAACGGATCTAACTGGGCTAAGGCTGTAGAGATCACAACCGCTACTGGTGCTTTGACTGACTACACTGGTACTGCACAAGCTTTCACTGATGCTGGTTTCCGTAACCTAATTCAATTGTTAGATGACGCTGATGTACCAATGGACGGACGTTCAATCATCCTTCCTCCTGCTGCTCGTAATACTATTATGGGTATTGATCGTTACACTTCTTCTGATTTCGTTGGTGGTAACACTGTCGTTAATGGTAAGATTGGTAACTTGTATGGTGTAGACGTTTACATCAGTAACAACTGTCCAGCAGATGGAGCCAATAAGATTGGTATGTTGTTACACAAGGATGCCTTTGTGTACGCAGAGCAGATGGCTGTTCGTTCACAGACTCAGTACAAGCAAGAGTGGTTGGCTGATCTATTTACCAGTGACTGCATCTATGGCGCTGCTACTTTACGTGGCACTTCTGCTGTAGCCGTTGCGCTTCCTGCGTAATAACATGGCTTCTTAGCCATCACTCAGGGACTACTTAGTATAATCTAGGTAGTCCCTTTCTTTTACTTGGGGAAAGATTATGTCAGAATTTGCAGAAAAGAAAGCATTAAAAGCACAGATTGCAGCAGCTAAGAAAGCTGGTAAGTCTATGCAGACAGTTGGTAAGTTACAGTATAAGCTCAATCAGTTAATGAAGACTAAGCAGAAAGGTAAGCCCGTCAAGCGTAAGACTCCGTTGACAGGTAGTCCTAGTGCTGGTACTGGTACTGCTAAGAAGGTAGTTAAGAAGAAAGCTGGCGGTAAAATGTCAGATTTGGTATATGATAAGCCTAAAGGTAAAGGTACAGGTATAGTTAAAAGCACTGCTAAGACTACTCCTTATAAGGCAGCTAAAATTAAGAAAGTTACTCCTAAGAAAGTTACTCCTAAGAAGGTAGGTTATACTCCTACTAATCCAAAGGTACTTGAGAACCTTTCAGCAGCAGCTAAAAAGCAAGCAGAGAATGAAAGACTTCAAGCTGCTCGTCGTAAACTTAGCACTCCAAAAAAGGTTAAGGAAAGGCAAAAAGATTATAGAAATAATCGTAACACTAGTTACTAAAGGATAGACTATGAGCTTATATAGAGGAAGTGGTGGTGCTGGTGATTCAACTACCGATGCCAGTATTAATGAAGTAACACAGCAAGCAATCAATGCTGCTGCGTCTGCCACTGCTGCCTCTGGATCTGCCACTGCTGCTTCTGGATCTGCCACTGCTGCGGCTAACTCTGAATCAGGAGTAGCTACATCAGCAACCAATGCAGCTAATAGTGCTACAGCATCAGCTAACAGTGCTACAGCATCCTCCACTAGTAAAGATACGTCTGCTGCTCAAGCAGCTATCTCAACCACTAAGGCAGGGGAAGCAGCTACTTCAGCTACCAACTCAGCCAATAGTGCAACAGCTAGTGCCAACTCAGCTACTGCATCAGCTACATCAGAAACTAATGCTGCCAACTCAGCTACGGCAGCAGCGTCTAGTGCGTCTACTGCAACCACTAAGGCATCAGAAGCAAGTACCAGCGCAGGGACAGCTACAACTAAGGCGAGTGAGGCAAGTACATCAGCTACCAACTCAGCTAACTCTGCTACTGCTAGTGCTAACTCATCCACAGCAGCAGCATCAAGTGCATCAGGTGCTTCTGGTAGTGCATCCACTGCAACCACTAAAGCAAGTGAGGCAGCTACATCAGCCACTAACGCAGCCAACAGTGCAACAGCAGCAGCCTCAAGTGCTGCATCAGGAGATGCTGCTTTACCACGCGCTGGTGGAGCCATGACAGGAGCCATAACGACTAACAGTACATTTGATGGGCGTGATGTAGCTACTGATGGTACTAAGCTAGATACTGTAGCAACTAATGCTAACAACTATTCACATCCAGCTAACCATGCTATCTCTGTAATTACAGGACTACAATCAGCACTAGATGCTAAAGCTTCAACTACTTCAGTTAATAATCTATCAACAGTATACGATCCCATTGGTGCTTCCGTAGCAATGGCAATAGCACTAGGAGGCTAACCAATGGCTAATACATTCAAGAATGCTGGTGTTGCTATAGGCACATCACGCACTACATTATACACAGCACCAGCAGGTACACAGTCTGTCATCCATGCTTTATACATATCCAACATTGACGGAGTAAACGATGCTAACGTCACAGTGGAGGTTACAGTAGACGGAGGCACAACCTACCGCCACATCTGTAAGACTGTCCCTGTACCAGCAGACGCTACGTTACTAATGGATAAGCCTATTAACTTAGAAGCTGGAGACATCTTAGGACTTACAGCGTCAGTCGCTGGAGACTTAGAAGTGTTCGCTAGTATTCTTGAGATAGCATAAGGGGAGTAGCTAATGCCATATATTGGTAACGTCAACGCATTTGAATCTGTAGGTACAAGTGACTTAGAGAACAACGCAGTCACTACAGCTAAGATTACAGATGGTTCAGTCACAGCAGCAAAGATTAACTCTGCCGTTGCTCTCGGTGGGCCTAGCCTTGGCACTGCAAGTATTATCAGAACTAACGCTTTAACGATCAGTGAGAACATCACCATACCTTCAACAAGCAATGGTATGAGCGCAGGGCCAATAACGATTGCAGATGGGTTCACTGTCACAGTCAATGGCACTTGGAGTATCGTATGAGTACATTAGAATTAAAAGAGTTATCCCACCCTAGCGGTGAGGTGATTAAGATTGCAGCAGGGAAGACACTTGACCTTCATTCACAAGGCACAACTAAGATGCCAGCAGGGTCAGTTTTGCAAGTTATTACTGACACTTATTACCATGTGTCTGCTCACAGCAGCACTACTGCAACATCGTATGTAGATACTGAATTATCAGTAGTTATAACACCTAAATTTACTAACTCTAAGATTATTATAAGTGCACAATTAAGTACCCAAACCCCTAATGCTAGTCAAGGTACGATACAAATATTGAGAGATAGCACTGCATTAACTGGCCCTGCTTGGGGCGGTGTACAAAGTAGTTATATGTGGGTAAATTTAAGTGGAACTTGGATAGACACACCTTCAACTACTTCTTCTGTAACTTATAAAGTACAAGCCAAATGTAATGCTTCTGGTGGTACTTTTTACTATCATCACGGAGGGTATATTAACTCTCTAGTAGTCACGGAGGTAGCAGTATGACTTCTAAACTAAAAACCGATGTCCTTGAAACTGTAAGCGGCTCTGGCACGATTGCCCTTACAAACCAGTTAAGCGGCATGACGAGTGCTAGTATGCCAGCAGGGTCAGTGATTAACACTCAACACTATCCAATAGGCACTTACACCACAAGTGCAGGGGTGCTGTCCGAAGTATTTACAATTTCATTTACTAAGAGTGAAGCATCAAGTTATTTAATTATTAGTCTTGATTTTGGGTATAGCGCCCCGACTTTCACAAGTTCGGACACTAATCAGCGCATGAGACTTAAAAATAAAACAAGCAACACTGAATTAAAGTCTAGCACTTTTTCAAGTTACTCTGGTGATACTGGAACTTTTTTTGATACCGACACTAACAACATGTATGGAGTAGCTATTACTTCTGCGGCCTATTTTAATTACCACACTTTTAATATTTCAACAGTGCTTAAAGACACCTCAGCAGGGGCAGGTGCAAACACGTTTGGATTTACTCAATATGCTCAAAACAGTTCTATTCAAATTAACAAATGGCAGCAAGGCTCCATACTCATTCAAGAAATCAAAGGATAACTCACATGATAGATAAAGTCGCAGCACTCCAAGCACTAACTCCAGCAGCCCAGTGGGTCTTACGTGGAGATGAATTAGAATGGCTTGACGAAGTACAAACTCAACCAACAGACTCAGCAATCGCAGCTAAGATTGTTGAACTCCAAGCAGCACATGACGCACTAGCGTATGCCCGTAGTCGCCAAGCAGCTTACCCATCCATTCAAGATTGCATC
>Ga0209830_10002316_pt1 | contig 15485 bp, 27 predicted proteins | sample ArcticOcean_MG_C_12_FD_187439 | JGI IMG/M metagenome (GOLD analysis project Ga0209830, IMG submission 187439) | Marine microbial communities from western Arctic Ocean - ArcticOcean_MG_CB8_130 (SPAdes) (version 2) | ecosystem: Environmental > Aquatic > Marine > Oceanic | place: Arctic Ocean...
GCACAAAGGAGTTATAATACACTATGATTATTGATTTATTACAAATACTAATTGGCATTATCATTTCTGCCATTTGCTTGAGAGGACTCTGGGAGAGTTCTGTTTCGCTAAGTTACAGATCACAACTCAGAAAGATCACTGGTGGTTATTACGACTTTGAGATAGATGAAGTGTTAGCTGAGTGGGGTATGACTAGAGAAGAAGCCCTTAAAGAATACGGACACATTTACGGCGAAAAATAAATAGATGACACTAAAGTATAGCGAAACATTTTTCTCAGCACAAGGTGAAGGACAATACGTAGGTATACCCTCACTATGGATGCGTTTCTTTTTATGCAATCTACAATGCAACGGCTTCGGTCAGAAAGATCCTACTAATCCTGAGACATACGAACTGCCTTATGAAACTATTGATATCACAAACATAGACAGTGTATTTGATCTGCCTGTGTTTGACAAAGGATGCGATAGTTCTTATACATGGAGTAAGAAGTATAGTCATCTAATGACTGATAAGACAGTAGATGAAGCATGTGATGAACTTACAGCACATTTACCGCATGGTAAGTTTATACATCCAGCAACAGGACAAGAAACACACATGGTGTTTACAGGAGGCGAGCCTATGATCAAAGGCACACAACCTGGTATGATGAATATCTTAGATGAGTTCGGTAAAAGAAATAACATGCCTAACTATGTCACTGTTGAGACAAATGGTACAAGACCTATCGAAGATGACTTTGCAAATTTTATACAAAATTGGTCAGCAGGTGGCAGAGAATGGTACTGGAGTCTGAGTCCTAAACTATGGGCGACCGCTGGTGAAAAATCTAAGAAAGCAATCAAGCCTGATGTAATCGGTAGATATGCAGAAGTATCTAACAAGGGTCAGTTAAAGTTCGTAGTCAATGGAACCGACGAGAGTTGGAGAGAAGTAGAAGAAAATATAAAACTGTTTAGAGAAGCAGGATGTAATTTTCCTGTATGGATTATGGGAGTAGGTGGAACGTATGAAGGTCTAGTACAGACTGAAGCAACGATTGCAGATGAAGCAATACAACGTGGATACTACTATACTAGCAGAGTTCACGTACACATTTATGGTAACGCAATTGGAAAATAATAAAAATCAATTCTCAACATGATAAATACTCATGTATAAGGGAAAACAACAATGAATTATCTATTAGAAGCATTAATCAAAAAACTTGAAGGCGAAGTCGCAATAGCAAAAGCCAACATCAAGGTATATGAGACTAATCCAGCAGGGATTGGCGAACACCCAGACGTGGTTCAAGCAGTTGAAACACAGATTGAAGTGATCGCAGGTGCAGAGGAAAAAATAGAAACAATTCGCAAACATTACGGAACTTAATAAGTTTTTGTAGTAGTAAAAGTAATATGGCATATTCACAAAAAGTAGTAGACAGGTTCGAGGACGTCCTTAAAAATCCAGAGAAACACGCAGTAGGAAGATTCGATCCTAAAGATAAAGATGTAGCAACAGGCATGACTGGCGCACCCGCATGTGGTGATGTTATGAAACTTCAACTCAAACTAGATAAAAACGAAAAGATAATTGATGTTAAATTCAAAACATACGGTTGTGGAAGTGCTATAGCAAGTTCAACTATGTTTGTTGAAATGCTAGTAGGCAAGACAGTAGCAGAAGCACAGTTAATCAAAGACAGAGACATCGCGGCAGCCTTAGAGTTGCCATCCATCAAACTGCATTGTTCAGTACTAGCAGAAGCAAGTATTAAAGATGCTCTTAAAAATTGGGATTCAAAGCGAGAAGAATTTATTGGAAGTAGTGATAGCATGATTGGACACAATAGTGCAGGATTACTTCAAATAGAGGAACCGACCACTACAGTCGAAATTTAACACACACAACCACGGAGAGAAATGCCAATTAAATTAAAAAAATCACAATCTAACTACATTAAGAATACGAATAAAACAGTAACAACACACTTTTATATAAAATCTACTCCACTAGTAGAACTTCAGAAAGAATATGAAGGTTGCTTTAGCACAGATATACAAGGTGCTACTATTACTAAACGAGGTAAAGGCAAACTTAAAGCTAAAATACAAAACGAGTTAGTCAGACGCAAGGTTATGTGAAGCATCAACACAATTGGGAAACAAAGGGCTTGACATCAGGCCCTTTTCCATATACAATACTAATTACTAACCAAGAAAGAGGTACGCAGATGGCGTGGTATAATACACCGTTTTGGAAGAAACCAGAACCAGAAATCAAAAAAGAAACGGTCATTATAGACATGATGAAGGATGATACGGATCCGGCAGAACTAACGATTGAGAACGCATACAAAACACGATGGATATGGTATCACACAATATTGGCAATAGGCATTTTTATGACTAACGTATTATTAATAGCAATTCTTTTATTATTAGCAATCAAACTATGAGCAAAGTATTAATTACAGGTGGAGCAGGTTATATAGGATCGCATCTAACGACTCTATTGCAATCTCAAGGACATAGAGTATGGTGTTTAGATATTAACTTTCCTCATCATGCTACTAATCCTGATGAGTCTAACTTAGATCATCTTTATCAATATCTACCTTTTGATATCAATCAACCTTTTCCAGAGGACTTTGAAGAGGAGTTTGATGCAGTCGTACATCTTGCTGGCAAAGTAAGAGTCAATGAAAGCAAAGAAATGCCTATCAGTTATTACATTACTAATGTCAATGGCACAATGAATGTATTGTCTAAAGTAAAGACTAACAATTTTATCTTTGCATCTACTGGTGTAGCAGAGCATTGTTATGACCCGTATGGTGTCTCTAAACGTGCGGCAGAAGACTGTATTATAGAATACTGTATGAAACGTAATCCAAAAGACTTTTCAATCTTTAGATTCTACAACGTGATTGGTACTGCTGGATTCCCTGCAACAAACCCTGATGGGCTGATGTATAATCTTGTTAATGCAATCGACACTAAAGAACTAACAATCTTTGGCAATGACTATGATACGCCTGACGGAACATGTCTTAGAGACTATGTACATGTTATGGAAATATGTGAATCATTAGCAAAAGCAATTGACAAGCCTTCAAACAGCATCGAATGTTTAGGACATGGCGTGGGTAGAAGTGTTACTGAGATTGCAGAGAAGTTCAAAGAAGTTAACAATGTTGACTTTGACATCAAGTATGGACCTCGTAGACAAGGCGATCTTGTTGAAACAGTGCTTAAAGATAAATCAACATATATGACAAACCTTTATAGTTTCGAAGAACTACTTAAACTCTAACCAGTTGGGCTACTAGCACTGCTTGTTCTAGCAGGAATAATAGGAAAATGACAATCACCACCGAACTCATCTCCGGGTGTGTTGAACGATCGGTTATATGTATCTTCTGGATGATTGATTGCATAACTATAACAGCAACATGGATTATGATTAGGGTTTGCTTGTAACAAGTTAGCAATATCTGCTTTACCATTACCTGTTCCAACACCAGTTGCTTTAAAGATAACACCAGGTTCATTCTCTACTGCACCAATCAATGTAAAATCTGTTTTACCAATCAGACCTTGAGTTTTAATTGCATAATAAGTGCCGATAACAAAACTACCTGCATTAACAGTTGTTCCGATTGTTTGTCCAGCTGGTATAGTGACACCATCAGCATCTGCATTATAGTCTGCTTCAAACCAAACATAGCGACCAACGTCTCTGTATTCAATACCAGGGCCCATGTTCTCTTTTGGTAATTCAGGGACACCGTCTTTTGTATTAGTTAGTCTCCAAAATCTATGTTGTAGATCATTGCCTTGTTTGTCTTGTAAACCTTCAAACCAAATTTTCATCAATGGATTGCATACTCTTGGACTAGCACTTACAGACCCTCTTACTGTTTCAAAGATATCTAAGTTAACTGCAAAGGCCGCTACTAATGTAGAGACAGCAGAGCCTAAACTATGTCCAGTGACTATAAGATGTTTGATACCTTTGCCTGGCAGTGCATTTAATGCATCATACAATGTGGGTCCTGCAGGCTTATGGGCACCCTCTTTTGGTCTATACCCACCAGCAACAATTCCTAATCCTTCAAAGTATTCACTGAAGCCTTCATGTGCGAATCCGTTTGCTGGATCTTTAGTAATTGGATTTGCAACTAGTTGATACTTAGCATCGATAATAAGATCAGTTACGCCAAGAGTTCCTCTAAACACTATGTAAGCAGTATGAGGATGTCCATTTTCAGTTGCAATATATGCGGCTGGTCCTGAATTGACTAAACCTAATCCACCTGAGTAAACGGTCCAAATAAGGTTGTAATCAATATTAAAGTTTTTGTATTCTGCACCATAGACTGGTATTGCGACAGGTGTTGTCGCAGAGTCGGCTTCGCATGTTGATCTGGGTGTCCATGCAAAAGACTTGTCATTACGATTGCCTGGCGCTCCTGCATACTCCCAGTCTTTCGCCATTTGACTGCCGACATCTACTAAGAGACTACATTTTTGTTGTTGGGTTAAGTATTCTGGTTCTTCTACTCTTGGAAATTCATGTCCTTCTGGATAGTGAATCATAAAGAATCCTAGTGCATTAACAAGTAAGTGCCAAGCACGTCTGCACGATTGGCTGAATCATCGCCATCACCTGGGGCAACTACAATGTTCCATAGATCATTTTTGAATCCTCTAGCACCATCTGCATTATCACCTTTACTACGAGAACCTAAGGGGGTTTTCATCATTTCTGAATAACTCAGAATAGTCTTTGGATTTATTGAATACTTGTTTGCTAATCTTTCTTTAAATGTTTCCCAATCTTCAGGGCTATTCCATTGAATGCGTCCTTCAGCATCTTTAATAAGTTTGTTGCCGTCTTTCTGAATAAGATCATTAAATAAATCTTTAGGTACAACTGATGAATGTTTAGTTATACCAAAGTCAACTCGTTTCTCTTCGCCTTTTCTAGCACCCATTGAGAAGTTAATCTTAAAGTTGGGTGGTCTATTTTGAACTGAACCTGCAACGTCTGCTATTTTAGTATATGCATAGAAATCTACAGTTGGATGAGTTGCGGCTAGTTTATAAGCCATTTCTAAATATTTGTCTGAGAAGAAATCACCAGCATCATGCCAACGAATAGTAACTTTATGTTTACCTTGTTTAGCATCTGCTTTTCTGGATTCTCTGTCTATTTCAGTTGACAATTGTTCCATGAATCCGTCAGGATCATTCCATAAGTAGTTAAGTATACGTGTTTGACTTAATGATGATGCTCTCCATTGTACATATCCACCTTTTAAAGCATAACAGAATGTCTTACACTCTCCTGCTCCTGGGCATGTATTTACAATAGCAAATTCTTGTTTTTCTTCATCATAACCTAAACCTGTTAAAGCAGGGATACCAACATTGTAGAAAATACTAGTTGTACCGTCACTGTGTTGCATCTTTTCATTTTGCTTAAGTAACTTAGTCGGACGTACTGTAATGTCTTTGGCTAATTTGTCTAAATCATACGGGTTTTTTTCTTGGTCAACGATAGGGATAAGATCCTTAACTAATGATCTATGTACATAAGGAAGTTTATACTTATCAGTCTTACCTTTTTGTTTTGCTAGAATTCTATCTAAGTAATCAGTTAATTCTTTGCCGCCTAATTTACGAGTTTGAGCATCGAGTACTTCATCAATTTCCTCTTCATCAATCTTTGTTTGACCTGAGAGTTTTCTGATATGTCTTAACTCTCTTGCAACTGGTCCTTCATCAGCGTCTGCTTCTTCTCTGTCTGGACGGGCTGGAGGCTTTGCTTTCATCATTCTGTCAGCAAGGTCTGCTTCTGTGCTATCCTTGTACTTAACACTAGGTGACTTACCGTCTTTACCTAAATTACTTTCTTCAACTGAATCGTATGTTGATGGCTCTCTGCGATTCTCACTGTCTCCAAAAAATCCTGCTCCATTACATTCTGGGCAAACCATAACGTCTGTTCTGCCAGGGTTGAGTACAGTTCCATCGCCTCTACATTTGCCACACTTACCAGATGACCGACGATTTACTGATCTTATGTTCTTGTTATTATCGTAGGGCGGTACATAGAATTCTTCAAGTTCTTCAGTATCGTCATCAGGTGATTGCTGTTTAATAGCTAATTCTTCAGCGTCTTTATCAGGTTCTACCCCATTATCTAATAAAAATTGCTCTAACGATTGTACTTCAAAATCACTGGATAATCCCTGGTTAGATCCATCTGATCTTCCTTGAAACTTGGCCTGTGTTTTGACTAAATCAGATACACGACCAGGGTTTCCTTCGGGTAAATTGGACTTGACTTCATGGTCATGTTCTGTTAATATGTTTAATATGTTACGTAAATCCATAATTGTAAGAGACTCCTATAAGAGTATTTATCAATGTTAAAACATAATGAAAGGAAAGCATGAATATATTCTACTTAGACAATGATCCAGTTAAATCAGCAGAGTTACACTGCGATAAACATGTGGTTAAAATGATCATAGAGTACGCCCAGCTTATGTCTACTGCTCATAGAGTATTAGACGGCGAGTTGTATGAAGACAGAACTGCTAATAATAGGCGTATCAAACGTTGGAGACTTGGTGATAGCAACATGGAGAATGTTCTCTACAAAGCATCACACATCAATCACCCTTCAAACATTTGGATTCGATCTAGTGATTCACACTATCAGTTTGTGTATGATATGTTTGTTGCACTATGCAACGAGTACACACATAGGTATGGTAGAGTGCATCTAACTGAGGAAAAACTCAAGGATCTTCTACAGCATTTACCCAATAATATCGCAAGTGCAGACTTCGTAGAACCTCCTCAAGCAATGCCCGATGATGTCAAAACATCTAATGCAGTCGATGCCTATCAGAATTACTACAGAGTCTACAAGAAAGATTTTGCTAAGTGGACTGATCGTATGACACCGGCATTTATGGAAAATATATCGGGCAAAGACAATCTCTCTAAATATATACACAGCGAGGAATTATATGTTTGAAAAATTAAAGAGTGTGTTTGGAAAAAAGAAACCGGAACCAACACCAAAGAAAAAATCATCACCTAAACTATCTGATAAAGAGATAGCAACACGTGCGGGTGAACCTTGGGTAAACATTATAAAAGTAAACATTGATCCAGATGATATTAACAACGGTGCTTTTGAACTTGACTGGAATGATAAGTTTCTGTTGAATCTTATTAAACAAGGGTATAAACAAAAAGACGATGACAAAGACGAAACAATCGTTGATCGTTGGTTCCAAACAGTATGTCGTAACATTGCATTAGAAGTCTATGAGCAAGATCAAGCAGACCCTCAGAATAGAGGAGCAGACATTGATCCTATTACTGGTGCAGAAATGAGAGTAGTTCAAAGTAAAGATATTGGCAATGGAAGATCAGAGGTAACATAATATGTATGATATAAGTGAAAAGGGCGAGAAGCAATTTAAGAGAGTAGAGTATCTACTGTGGGGATTATACCCTATGATAATATTAATGTTTTGGATGATTGATTAATGGAAAATTTAGTATTTTGTAAGAAGTACCAAGAAGAATTGCCTGCTATGTCCTTTCCTCCTTTACCAGGTGAAAAAGGAAAAGAAATACTAGCAACAGTTTCACAAAAAGCATTTGATGCATGGAAGTCTCATCAGACTACACTGATCAATGAACGCAGAATGGACTTATCTAACCCTGAGGCTAGAGCATTCTTAATAGAAGAAATGTACAAGTTCTTTGATAACAAAGAAGTAGCACAAGCAGAAGGCTTTGTTGAACCTGCAAAAGACTCTGGAGTACAGGCATATATTCCACCTACCCCTCCCCCAATAATTTAATTTACCCTTTTTACCCAGAAAGGCTTGCTTTCTACTAATTTATTGCGTATAATACACTCATATTATGATAAATAAGAGCACCGCTATATGAAATACGCCCTAATCGACACAATGAATACATTCTTTCGTGCCAAGCATATTGCATCACGTAATGCAGATACATGGGAAAAGATAGGCATGGCTTTACATCTGACTCTAGGGTCGGTCAATCAAGCAGTTCGTAACTATGGTGTCGATCATGTGGTCTTCTGTTTAGAAGGTCGTTCATGGCGTAAGGATTTTTATACTCCTTATAAGGCAACACGTAAGGTACAGCAACAAGATATGACAGAAGCAGAGCAAGAAGAAAGCGAAATGTTCTGGGAGACTTACGAGTCATTGATTAAATTTTTAACTGAAAAAACTAACGTCACAGTCTTACGTGACCCTAATGCTGAGGCTGATGATTGCATAGCACGATTTGCCGCACTACACCCAGATGATGAGCATCTTATTATCTCAACTGACACTGACTATCTACAATTGTTATCAGAGTCTGTTCATATGTACAATGGTGTTAATAGACAATTGATTACTATTGATGGTTACTTTGATGACAAAGGTCGTCCAGTCATTGATAAGAAGACTAAAGAACACAAGACTTTAGAAGACCCACAGTTTCTATTGTTTGAGAAATGTATGCGTGGTGACACTAGTGACAATGTATTCTCTGCTTACCCTGGTGTGCGTAAGAAAGGTTCTAAGAACAAGACAGGTCTATTAGAAGCATATGCCGACAAAGACAAAGGTGGTTTCAACTGGAATAACATCATGTTACAACGTTGGACTGATCATAACGAAGTAGAACACAGAGTACGTGATGATTATGAACGTAATCGTACATTAATCGATCTTACAGCACAGCCTATTGCATTTAGGGACGCAACTGACAACTGTATCAAAGAAGGATTAAATGCTAACAAGAATGTAGCACAAGTTGGTGTACACTTTATGAGATTCTGTGGCAAATATGAACTGAATAGAATTAGTGATCAAGCAGATAGTTATGCTAAATGGTTGAACACATCATATGAGGGTAAGTTGATAAATGCCTAAAAATAACCTAAAAGGAGACAAGATGATATTAGATATAGAATTAACAGCCAAGCCAATTACGGACGGTGAGTTTTGGATTTTAACAGACGGCAAAAATAAAGTAGGTAATGTTTCTGCAAACATCGAAGGATATGGTGTTAATTTAGCTGGACAAAGTTTTCAATTCAGTACAACTGAAGAAATAAAAAGCAAGACTAAAATTAAATTTGTCACACCTGAAGTATCTAATGCAGATTTAGAAGTTCCTTATCCTGAATATCCTTGTCCTAGCAAAACGTTTAATTCAGTATTTGATGTAGCACGTGGGTTGCATGTTTTTACAAAGACTGAAAAGTCTAAATGTTTCCATGCCGCAGGGTATTTTGTTGTTGAACATAATAATACAAGAGAAGTAATTTTCTGTCCAAAATATATCTTCATTCAACGTTATCCTTATTCAGGTCCTTATAAAACAAAAATTGAAGCACAAGCACAGATAAATATATAGACATGTTGTATATTAAAAGTTTTTTTAATAAAATGACTGTAATGGAAAGTAAGCAATCCAATACTTTGGTAATAACCAAAGAAGATGCACGAGGTTTGCGAGACGATATTAGTAGTTTGTTGGCAGACCTACATGAGTTAAGCAAAGAAGAAATTGAGAATAGAAATGAAGAAATTATTGATGTCAGAGTTAAAGGTGGTTCATTCAAGTGAGTAGAAATCAGCCATCTGTATTACTTGAGTATGTAGACAAAACAACATACAAATGTGATCAAATTATAGAAGCATCAGGCATTTGGGCCGTACACTATGATGATCAACCTATCAATTTAAAATCTTCGCATTACTTAACTAATGATGCCGCACCCAAATACAAAAAGACAAGTTTTTCAAATCCAGGTCATGCAAGAAACTTATGTCGAAAATTAAATGCACAATTTAAATCTGACAAGTTCACAGTTGTCTTTATGAACTCAGGTCGAAAAGTCTATCCTGATGATATTTCCGAAGACTAAAAGAGAAATCACAGAAGCAATTCTTAACGCAATACCACGTGGACAATATCACACAATGCCCATTGATAATGTCATGTTCGAGTGGTGGCTGACAGGCAGAGGTGGACAAGGACTAAGACTCAACTTAGCAGGACTTGATGCATTTGAAATGGCTAACCTTGAATACTACGATTTTCCTTTAGGACTTGAAAACAAGACATTGCACAGAAAGAGAATCATTGCTCCAGAAACTTTTGTACAAGAAATTATTAAAAAGATTCGATGCCCATATTACCTAGGCGTCCATCAGAAAAAGGGCGATAAAAGTAAACCTTTTATTAGAATCTACGATCATAAAACAGCCATGATGATGACATTACATGGTACCTTACGAGATTATTTAGATGCAGTATGACTAGATTGCATGAGTGGTATGCATCTGAGTTATGTCGGTAACATAAAATATAAGTTTTAGTAATAGAGGGATAAATAGAAATTGTAGGAGGGTCCTACACAACACTGATTTACACACACTGGAGTATTAGATTGAAAATTATTCGTAAGATGGGAAAAAAACTTTTTGGATGTGATGGCCATGGAGAACTATGTGAAACCTTTGGGTTTGCATTGATTGGTTCTTGTTGTATTTACATCATGGTTTTTTCAATTGCACAAATAACACCGTAACGCATTTCCTCAATTCGTCACAAAAAACATTATGCCCGAGACGCAAGTTTTGGGCATATTGCCCTTGACACTGGTACTATTTTTTAGTATACTACAAATATGAAATCATCACTTTTTGAAGGCAGATACGCAGGTAACCTAGAATTCATCGGCAAATTGCTGTTGGAAGGAGGGTATGCCAAATTCAGTGAATGGCTTAAAGAGCAAGATGAAACCCGACAACTTGATGTGGTTTATATGATGTCATTGTTTGCTAAAGAGACTAATCTTTTGGTTACCGAGATAGCCAAAGATAATAATTCTCATATAGTCAAAACACTGAAAGTCAGAAGTCCTGGTCTCCGAGGGGTTGACGAGGCCGCTAATGATATCAAAAACAAGCCCAAAACACCTAAATTGACTCTTGTAAAAACCAATGTGGTGCCAATTAAACCCAAAAAATAACAAAAAAAGTGAAAATAAATGGGTAAAAGGCTTGACATTGGGTAAGAAATTCGTTATAATATATGTATATTATGACAACAAAGAGGAACAATATGTACTATATAATCGACAACTCAGACAACTCAATCCACAGAGAGCCTAACAAGAAGTCTTATGCTTCTACGCAGTACAAGTCTGCTGGTGCCGCTAAAGCTGGTATCACTAGAACTGTGAAGTTCTATCAGAAGGCGTTTGATCAAGTAAACGAGTGTCTTGCTAATGGTGAGAAAGAGTACATGGCTAACATGTACAATGCATACAGAGATGCTACTGAAGCACATTTTGGTAAAGTTCACAGACAGTTTGCATCGTCTTACACGATTGTTGCTGTTGAAGATTATGTTGAACCAATGATTACTAGAACTGGCATGTGTCCAGGTACTGGTAAAGAAATCACAGTTACTGAAGGCATCAACATGCCTTACTACTTAAGCCCACTTAGCGAATCTTACTGGAGCAGATAAGGAATGCGAACTATGACTAAAACAAAAAACACCCTAAACTATTCAGCAAATGATGTTTGGGCAGTTGCATGTAAGGCACAACGTCTTAACAAAGAGTACATTAAGTTTGTACCTGAGGAGTCTAAAAAAGAGACTAACAGGGAAATTATGTATCGTCTATTGGAAGAAGGACCAAAGCATTTAACAGTTGCTGACAAGAATGCAGGCGTTAAAGTACGTCAGCATTTTCAGGCTTTGACTTTCAGGTTATTGACCGATGCACATATGAGTGACTTTGAAAAGACTGCAATGGCTATTGCAGACAAAGACATTATTGATAGCAAACTAGACATTGCTATCATTGCTAGTCTTCCACAGTCCTTTGAAAGAGCCAACATTCGCAAGGACCAAGATATGGAAATTGCTAAGGTTACCACTGACAAGACCATTGGCCAGATAAAAAATCGAGTTGAACTTACAGTAACTGTATTAAGAACTTTCCTTTCTCACAAATGGAACTGCTACTTTATAACAGCAGTAACTGACAATGAGGAAGTTGTATTCTTTGGATCGTCAAAGATCGTAACTAAAGTTGGCGATGTTCTAAACATCAAAGGCACAGTAAAAAGTTACCGCAAAGATGATAACGGTATGGTGACTCAACTTAACAGAGTTCTACAGGTGACATGATGAAAAATTTAGCAATAGGCTTTGTTATAGGATACTTACTTTGTACATACCAATTTGGTGGCACCGAAGCTATGGCAGAGATAATCGGTAAAGCATTTACACAAATAAGTGTTTGGATCACTGAATTTAAACAGTCAATCGGTTGACATTGAAATCGTTTGGATGTATAATAATAGTATATTTAGGAGAAACACATGAGTGCAAGTTGGATACATAAAATTAACGAATCAAATTCAAAACTTCATAAGCAAGATGTTTTGACCCAAGCATTAGAAGCCGCTACTTTAGGCAGTGAGAATGCTGATACGTTCCTTAAACTTGCTGGCATGTGTTACAATCCATATGTTACATTTGGCATCAAAAAGATTCCAGACAATCAGGAATCAGATAGGGACTATGCCAACCCTTACCCAGAGTTTATCGAATTATTAGAACAACTTAAAGAACGTAAGTTGACTGGTAATGATGCTATTGATGCAGTAGCAAAAATGTCACTACAATTTTCTAGTGATGAATGGAACAACTTTTGTGCTCCAGTCATTCGCAGAGATTTACGTGCTGGGTTTTCTATATCCACAATCAACAAAGTATGTAAGGGCACAGACTACGAAGTCCCAGTCTTTAAATGTCAACTTGCTACTAACTCAGAAGGCAGACCTGAAATGTCAGGCACCAAAAGACTTGAGCCTAAATTAGATGGCGTAAGAGTTCTTATGGTAGTATCGTTTGAGCCTGGCAACAGTAAATACGGTCATCCTGAACCTGTCGCAACTTGCTATAGTCGTAATGGTAAAGTCTTTGAGAACTTCACTCACATTGAAGACCAAGTAACTGCTAATGTCAGAAAGATTATTGCATTACTAGGCAGTGAGATTGGTAATTGCAGAAATGGATTTGTGTTCGATGGCGAAGTTGTTGGAGCATCATTCAATGAGTTAATGAAACAAGCACGTAGAAAAACTGATGCTAAGGCTGATGATACAGTGTTTCATGTATTCGATGTCATGCCGTTAGCAGACTTTCAACGTGGGCATTGCAACGCACAATTCAGAAAACGTATTACCGCCATGAACAACTTAAGACCTCTATTAGATGGCCTCAGTTCCGTAGAAACTATGTCACATATTATTGTTGACTTAGATACAGAAGAAGGGAACAAAGAACTTAAGAGATATGCTAACGAAATGGTCGAAGCAGATTTTGAGGGAATTATGATTAAAGATTTAGAAGCACCTTACGAGTGCAAACGTAATCTCTTCTGGATGAAATGGAAACCTACTATTACTGTAGACTTAGAAGTAATCGATATCGAAGAGGGTACTGGTAGAAATGAGGGTAGATTGGGTGCATTGGTTTGTCAAGGGACTGACGATGGCAAACTGATCAACGTTAATGTTGGGTCAGGCTTTTCTGACAGCGACAGAGATTCATACTGGGAAGCCAAAGACGAAGTGATTGGTGAGACTGTTGAGATACTATGTGATGTGATTAGTCAAAACCAAGATGGCACATATAGTCTACGATTCCCAAGATTCGTAAGATTCAGAGATGACAAATAAGGATAAAATATGAAAATTGAAATAGGTAAAGAATACACAATAACTAACAAGTACAAAAAAAGTTATGTGGAAACCGAGTATCTCAAAAACTATGATGATGATAGTGGAGACATAATCTCAGTTCAAACAGGCTGGAGAAGTGGTACTTGGACAGTAACTCCGCAAGAGGAACATGAAGTTGAAATGTTAGTCGAAGCAATGACTGACGAATTTGATGATGATTTGTGGATGAACGATTTCGAAAATGCTGAAATGGATTCATCATGGGACGGTTGCTGGGACGAGTGGATATGGTCAGGATATAAATCTAAAACTGGCGAAGCCTTAGAAGAATTTAAAGAGGAAGTCCAAGACGAAGGTGTGAGTTATCTATTAGATAACGGTTGGGACTCTTACGAGTGCGAATGCTACTTTCAAGGACAAATATTAATAGAGGAAAGCGAAGGGCTTGACTTATAGTACAAAAAAGAGTATACTAGTTTATACTTTAATTTAGGAGAATAGAATGGTAATAGATAAAGAATTGATAGATGATATAATGACATTGGCAGATGTGCTACCAGCACAGCCAGGTGACGGTGACTTTATAGATAGCGACAACGGACAATGCTGTTGCTTAGAATATAACTGCAAAGACGCATACATCCACTGGACATCAGGATTCTAATATGGCTAAGGTAATTTATGCTACGATGTCTGAATGGCATCAAGTCCAAAGAAAATACGCATTAGAAATTGATGTACAATATATTTTTGATCTACATGAGGGAGATAAAACCCTTGAAGAATGTCAAGTTATATTTGACAAAATTGCAGAAGGTGACATGCTAGTTGAAGACTTAGAAGAAGTCGGAAACTTTGGCATGGACTGGGACTACCAAGACGATGATGATTGGTGGACTATGAGAAAGGGTGGGTATGATGTTACCTATACACAAGAAGTGATAGAAAAAGAAGAACCTATCTCAGCAAACCCAGAGTTTGTAAAAACTATCAACGAGGCTAAAGAAGCCTTTAAAGGATGGGCGGATGAGTGAACTTCCTAATATCCCAGATGGGTTAGTAGGTTCCAAACATACCTTTCCAGACGGTGACTCTATTATGATCTTTGAGATCAAACTCAGAGACAGACTAATAGAAGGGGCAGGCATAGAAGGGATAACACCTTTTATCATCTATGAGATACAACAGGGGCCTGGCATCCCTAGAAGACATCAAATGTCTTACAATGACTTTCTTGGTGCATACGGACATCTGTTCCCTATGATGTCTGGTGAGCAAGAATAATGCTAAATACTATAGCACAATAGCATTAAATGCAAAGGAATCCAATTACATGAAAGCAAATTCATTTATAGCATGGCTGACTTTATTGACAGCACTCACTATTAGTGGTGTTGCAATTTACTATTCAGTATCCGGTTTAGCCGCAATATTCTCCGCGGCCGTTATCCCTATTATTATTATGGGTGGCGTGTTAGAAGTGAGCAAACTTGTTACAGCAGTTTGGTTACATAGATTTTGGGGAATAGCCACATGGTGGTTAAAGACCTATCTAAGCATTGCCGTTTTAGTTCTAATGCTTATCACTTCTATTGGTATCTTTGGATTCTTATCTAAAGCACATGATACTGCATCAGGTAATGCAACAGAAGCCATA
>Ga0209830_10002318_pt1 | contig 15481 bp, 20 predicted proteins | sample ArcticOcean_MG_C_12_FD_187439 | JGI IMG/M metagenome (GOLD analysis project Ga0209830, IMG submission 187439) | Marine microbial communities from western Arctic Ocean - ArcticOcean_MG_CB8_130 (SPAdes) (version 2) | ecosystem: Environmental > Aquatic > Marine > Oceanic | place: Arctic Ocean...
TTTTTTTTTTTTTTTTTTTTTTTTTTTTTTTTTTCTAATAGTCATAGTAATATTTTTTTTTTTTACCATTTCTATAAATAATTATCTATAATAGTACAAAGATAATATAAATTAAATAAAATATTTTGAATTAAATAAAATATTTTGAATTAAATAAAAGGTATTTGAATTTATTTACTATTTAAATTTAAGTCATTATAATTATTTTCTACTAAAAAAAATGCATACAAAATGAATACATCTCTAGAAATGGCTGAAAAATGTAGACTACCTGCTAACGTATTTTATACATGATTGTATTATTATCTAACAATTATAATTAAAATTGAAATTATTAACAAAAATCAAAATTATATTTTTAGAAAAAGACCTTTTAGAAAAATGTCGAAAATGAGCCAAATTCAGTTTCAGTTATAAAAAAGTAAAATAGTTTTTTGGAAAATCAAAAAAATCACCCCACACTTTTAAAATGCGTATATTTTTGCGTATATTTTTTTTGACCTCCTAAAAAAATATTTAGTAAAATTAATTTAACTCTAACAATAATCATACGAAATCTAAAAAGTCTAAAATTTGCTCTGGAGGTGAAAAATATACGCAAAATATACGCAAAATATACGCATTTTTATTTTTTTACTTAAAAAAATAAAATATTATTATATATTATTATGGTTCAATACTCCTGTAGAAGATGCGGCCTCGATACAAAAATTAGGACACATTTTAAAAGACATATTTATAGAAAACACGCTTGTAAACCTATTATAGAAGATATAGATATAAAAATAATTCAGGAGGAATTTGAAAATTTGAAAAATGAAAAAAAAGGACAAAAAAAGGACATTTTTGGACATTTGGTGGACAAAAAATGTCCATTAAAAATATACGCAAAATGTTTCACGTGTGATTTCTGTAACAATGCTTATAAAACAGAACAGACAAAAAAACGGCACATGAAGAAATACTGTAGAGCCAAAAAAAGTGTTATACAAATGGAAAAAATGAAAAAACTAGCAAAAGAAAACGAAGAACTAAAAGAACAATTAAATAAGTCATCAATAAACCTCAATACGAGTATTATCAATAATATTCACACGATTAATAATGATAATAGTGTCCATAATATAAACAACATAAACAACATAAACAATATAACTATTAACAATTATGGTAGTGAAAATCTATCTTATATTACGGAACAATATATACATAAACTATTAAATACAAATCCTATTCAAGCCATTCGAATTTTAATTAAAAATATACATTACCATCCAGAACATCCAGAAAATCACAATATTCGAATTACAGCTACAAACAAAAGACAAAATGTAGCATCCGTATGGAAAGATAATAAATGGGTACTACGTGATCGCCGTACGGTTATTGAAGACATGGTAAGTAAAGGTTTTAACATTCTAGATGATGAATATATAAAAAGTGTAGAAGATGGAAATGATAGTGAAAATCCACAATTTAATGAATTTCAAAATCAATATGAAAAACCCGATAAGAGTGTTCATAAAAATTTAAAAAAAGAAGCTGAATTAGTTATTTTAAATGGTACAAGCGATACCAATAAAGTTACGAAACTAAACAAAATAAATTAATAATAAAATCGATTGTTTACTATATTTTGAACATAAAGTTCCCAATCGTTTTCCGAGTATATATTAAATAACCACGCAGATGGAGCGCTTACATACATACTATATATAATCATTTGTTCAGAAGTAATACTTCTATTATGTATAAAGTTTCTAACTTCAAATATTTTTTTCATAAGTGTACTTGTAGGACTTTTTTGAAGGCGATCATTTTTTTTGGAAAAGGTATGAATATAGCGTGTAATATCTTCACATAACGGTGTATGATAAAATGTATAGGACATACAGTATGTTAATAAAAAAAAATATATAGATAAACGCTATATATTTTTTTGTATTGTCTATAGATATTATATTTTGGGAACGTTTCGTGTGCCCTTACCATGTTTTTTTCTACTTTGTTTTGCTAATCTAAGTGCTTTTGAATTTTTGGAGCAACCTTCTTCTAAAATAGAAAAATCTACAGCAGCAGCTTTACCACCCGTAATCGTACTGGCTAAGCGAGCATACCCCCAAGACGCCGCGGTTTGATTGGGGCGTGATCCACCACTAAAATAAGCACCTTTACCTTTCGCTACAATTTTAGACAATGCTTTTATAGAGCAACCAGTTTTTTTTGCTAGTTCTTTAGAAGGGCGAATCTTATCTACCTTATATATTTGTTTGGCATTTAGAATATGAGAACTTGTTTTAGACTTGAATGATTTTACTTTAGGACGACTAATATATTTACCCTTTTTATAGGCTCGTCTAGAACGTCGTAAGGCTCGTATTTGTTTTTTTTTATCTTTGGGATATAAACGATCCGGTGCGTATTTTTTAGGAATGCTTCGTTTTTTGGTTTTACTTTTTTTAGGTGATTTTTTTTGTTTTATTTTGTTTTTTTTCATTATATAATATTATAAGAAAAAAAATATTATCTTTGTATATAGTATAAAAATGGTAACAAGAAGAAGTCGTTCTAAACGAAAAAAAGTATCTACAAAACGTAACTCTAAAAGACGTTCACGAAGACGTGTGTCTAAAAAACGTAACTCTAAAAGACGTTCACGAAGACGCGTGTCTAAAAAACGTAACTCTAAAAGACGTTCACGAAGACGCATGTCTAAAAAACGTTCGAAAATGAATGGCGGGACAACGAATTGCTCAGATAAAATAGATGCTGTAAACACATTAAAATCATGTATTAGCACCTGCCATACTCAGTCCCCAAATGCGGAAGCGGAAAAAAATACCTGCCAAAAGAGTGTTTTTGAGGACGCTAAGTCAAGGCGGAGGAAACAAAAAGAAACTGCCTATAATATGGCTGAAGGTCGAGAAATATCAGATTCTCCGCTTAGAGATGCTAAATTAGTTGCTAGTAACGCGCGCACCGTCGGTCAAGGTGGAAAGCATACAATGTTCAAGCCGAAGCTTCAGCTGATCCAGCGCGGTAAGGAACTCAACCTAGCCGAACTCCCTGTCCTGTAGAGGCCGAAGCATTTAACGTCAAAGTAAATACAATATATTTATATATACAAAATATATACATATATTTTTTAAACAGGTCCCACGGGGAATTGAACCCCGAACTCCAGTATCAAAAACTAGTGTGCTAACCATTACACCATGGGACAAAAAGTGGAGGTGGAAGGCATTGATCCTCCTACCTCGTGTATGCTAAACACGCGCTCTACCATTTGAGCTACACCCCCAGATTATCAACGAGTGGTTTCGATCCACCGACCTCTTGGTTATGAGCCAAGCACGCTTCCCCTGCGCCACGTTGATATGTATAAGTTTAACCTGTACTACTTATAAGGTTTTTACCCTTGGAGGGACTCGAACCCTCAACCCCCAGATTAGAAGTCTGATGCGCTATCCAATTGCGCCACAAGGGATGGCTCACCCAGGCGGAGTTGAACCGCCGACATCTCGATTAACAGTCGAGCGCTCTAACCAAACTGAGCTATGGGTGAATGAATAATAATAGGACGCAGCCGGAATCGAACCAGCGACCATTCGATCTGCAGTCGAACGCTCTACCGCTGAGCTATGTGTCATAAATATTATGGTTGAAGGTTTATCTTACTACCTACAAGAATACTGCGCACTGTGGGATTTGAACCCACGCGTATCGAAATACATCGGGTCTTAAATCCGACCCCTTAGACCAACTCGGGCAAGTGCGCTTGGTTCCCACTGCCAGGCTTGAACTGGCGACTTCCACCTTATAAGAGTGACACTCTGACCATCTGAGTTAAGCGGGATTAATTTTAAAGTTTTACATCAGTACTCACACATCCATACAAAATACAATCACATACCTACACCATACATCCATATATATTAATTATCCTTTAAATAAAGATTTTTATAAATATATTTATATAAATAAGTAATTTTTTTATTTTTTATATTATACAACATAATATATCGTCATATCTTTAAATATCGATAACAATAAAACATATTATATAAATTTGATATAATTATATACATATATACGAAACCATAATACAATATCTATAACTATGTCGCCGATTATTTACAATATACATAATGCAACATATAAGAACAAAATGGCAGCATTCGACTATGACTGGACGCTCGTGAATCCAAAAAATGCCAATACTTTTCCTAAAAACGTAGACGACTGGGAGTGGATTTATCCCAATGTTCCCGATAAACTAAAAAAATATCATGAAGAAGGATATATGATTGTTATCTTTACAAATCAAACTAAAAAATGGAAATGTGATCAAATTAAACATGTTACTGAACGATTAGAGATTCCCTTATTTGTAGTGATTGCTATTGATAAAAAAGAACATAAACCTAATCCTATTATGTTTAATACGTTATTTGTAGAACATACTATCGATACATCAGAATCATTCTTTGTTGGCGACGCTCTTGGGCGAAAGATTGATTTTTCTGACAGCGATAAGGTATTTGCTGAAACGATTGGTCTCACCTGGTTTCCACCTGAAAAAATATTTTGTGAAAAAACTCCTATATTTGATATAATTAACATACCTCTATCTAATACACCTGAAATTATTATTATGACAGGATTTCCTGGTGCAGGTAAAAGTACCATTGCTAGACATATTTGTCAAAATAAAAATTACATACACATACAAGGGGATGTGTATAAAACATCTACAAAAATGATTAAAGCATCCATCGAACATATTATACAAGGTAAATCAATTATATTTGATGCTACTAATAGTTCTTTTAAAAAACGACTAGAATATATAACTATAGCAAATAAATATAATCTACCTATTACGTGTGTCCACGTTTCGGTATCGTCCAATACAGCCTTTAAACGTAATCGTTTGCGTATGGATAAAAAGCAAGTTCCTAAAATAGCATATTCGGTATACTCTAAATATTATAATGAACCAACCGAAAAGGAAGGTTTTACATTGTATGTCGTATAAACAATATTATAAACTAAGTAGTTTCGCGCAAATGTAATCATTAAACTCATATTCTTTTAAGCAATGTTTTAATTTTTTTTTAGTTTTAATAATTTTCGATGTAGATTCATTATTATTAATGAAAATAACCGTTCCTTGTTCTCCTATAGTTTCCTTATAATCAAGTATATGTGTAGCAGCCAACTTACACATTTTTAGCAACTTTCTAAATTCTGGATGTCCTTGGCCGGTAATGGATTCACGTTTAATTAAACGATACACTAACTCCATAAATGGTACAAGGGTATACAACATTTTTATATGATAATCCAATTCTAAAGCAGGAACGATTATTTTTTGTAATGTATTTAGGTTAATTCCGGTTGTTTCTATACGGAAATTATATTTTTTATGAAAACAAATCGATAATAGTTTATTTTTGGTGTATTCAGGCCAACCATTACGCACTTTAAAATAAACTTCTTGATCATTAAAAAAATCTTCTGAATGTAACACATTCATCATGTAATCTTTAACTATGTTATCAATATTAATATCAATATAACCTATATTTTTTCTTTTTTGTAAATATTTTTTAGTGGTTGAACTTTTACCCGAACCTGGAGGACCGTATGATATAAGTAATTCTTGTTGGGGAGAATTACAACAATTATCGCGGAGAAGCGAAGTTTGAATTAAATGGTCTATATATTGTTCTGACCATTCATTCGCAATATTATATTCTAACGCCCAAATATTATTTTCTTCGCAAGATTGATTGATCATATCTTCAAACTCATCACGGCTAATATATCCATCATTATTTACATCAAATTTTGATAAATCTATATGTTTATGTAATAAAAAATCTAGGTTTTTTATACATATCTGCTCATTGTGTAAAAATAAATCGTTAATATTTATGTTTTGTTGCTCCTTATCTTTCCACAACAACCGTTTTTTACGTAATTGTTCTAATTTGTTTGTATATTTACGGTCGAACATCCTTTCCTCCATAATTTCTAAAATTTTCAATATTTTTTCATCCTGGTTGTTAATGATATGTATGCCTTCCATATACTATATTTTTTGATTAAAATATAGTTTATAATTTAAAATATATTGTCAGTGGTTGGAAAAAAAAAATTTATGAAAAAGCAATTTTTTCTCGTTTTGCCGCCTTCTTGGCCTTCTGCTCTGCCTTCTTATCCTTCTTGCTCTTACCAGCATTCTCCTGCTGTTTTCTTCCAAGAAACATATTTTAAACAGATATAGCATCTGTATCTAAAAAATTGGTCCTGATGATCATTAAATACCTATAATATATTTTATTTTATCTGCGAGTTGTATTTGAGGTATAAACATAGAAGGTGCCATAATAATAACAGCATATTTAGAAGGTTTACCTATAAGATATGAACCGAACATAAATGTAGAAAACATATCTATAATTTCTCTTGATACATATGATAATACCGCACATAATCCAATTTGTATACATACTTCTACCGCTAATGTTTGTTTATAATATTTATTTTTATTGTTCGTATCGATTTTTGCAAAAAGTGTATCTATATTTTTACCAATATATACACCAAATATAGATAATATAATAGCTATTGTAAATACTTGTAACGTATATATAGGATAAATTTGAGGTAAATAGGAAGGGATTTTTAAACTCATTATATAATATAAATATAAAAAAAATATATGTGTATATATTTTTTTTTAAATAAAATACTATAGTATAATATTTTATTTTTGGTTACACTCTATACAAGTGTTATTAGTAATATTCCTCCAAGAAGCATATTTTAAACAGGTATGGCATCTGTATCTAAAAAATTGGTCCTGATGATCATTAAATACTAAACTATCTAATTGTTCTTTAATACTGGCTTCAATAATTCTACAAATATTATTTCGATGAAGCACATCATATTCACGCGCACACACTCTCGCAATAGAAGTAAGTGTTGCTTGTAATCCAATACACATCATATTAACTACATTGGATAACCAATTTGTATCACCAAAAAACTCTTGTAGCACGTTAAACACATTATTATATAAATCTGATTGAAAATAAGTTGTATTCGAATAATCCATTAATTCGCTCGACAAACCACCATACGAATATGTTAATGACCAACTAAAATGGTTGTTAAACCAATCTGCAATTGATTTTTCTAGATGTGTAAGTAAAGTATCTTTTTTAGCATACATTTCTTCTTCACTATTAAAATACAAAATAGGTGGCATCATATCTTTTTTGTAACGGTCCAGTTCAGCTTGTTTATTGAGCATATCATTATCATATAATACTTTCGCACATACCGCAAGAGTTTCCATTACTTATATTGTTTACATACCATATATTACAATAACAAAATCAAATTTATATTTATAATATATTTTATAATTATAAAATATACTATAACATATACTATATGAATAACTTATTATATACAAATGAATTCATTCAACCATCTGTAGAAAATTTATTAGATTTTACAAAAATAGATATGTGGGTATTTTCATATGGAGGTTGTGGGACAAATTACTTACGTAAAGCACTTTATTTATGGAATAAAAGACTACGAAAAACTATAGGTACTATACATACAAAACGTCCGGACTGTAATTTTCGAACATTTAAATTAGCAACTTTATATTTAAAACAAGACTTATTATTAAAACAATCTACACATATATTTACACCTCCTGCTATAAATCAAGAATTTATAGCATTTTATATATTTGGCGATCCCTTATTAACACTACAATCATTATTTAAACATAAACGCGCACAAGTCGCAAATATTCTAGCAGGTAAACAACTATATACTAAACAAAACATGGATATAAAAGAATATATACGAAATGGTCGTGATGAATTACGTCTAATCGAACATTTTAACAACTGGTACAATGCGACCACATCATATAAAATAATATTTATTAATTATGATAAACTTAAAAATAATTTTGACGAAATAGAAAAACTAATTAATGATAATTGTCCCATTACTGTTAGAAATATTGTTAAAAAAAATATACAAGAGCGCACATCATGTATAGAAGATTATACGTCAGAAGAAATAGAAACTTTACAAGCAGTATATGGTGATTTTCGTAAGAAATTAGCAGATTTACCTCATAGTTGGATAAAAGAACGGTTTATTAACACTCATGTGTGAAAATGGTTATTGTAACAGTGAATATATAGTTTATGTAATAATCAAATTTAATTAGAATATATAGATTATTTAAAAATACAAATGAATAATACTGAATATATATTTTATAGAATGAATAGTGGCGATATTTTAGATAGATATAATTTCCAGACAGGTGATTTAAATATTACTCATAAATATTTAAATATTACTCATAAATATTTAAATATATATTTATAGTATACAATGGCGAGAAAATATTCACAAAAAAAAAAAAAAAAAAAAAAAAAAAAAAAAAAAACAAGAAAAAAAAAAAAAGAGTATCGAGAAAAAAAAGAGTATCTAGAAAAAAAAAAGTATCGAGAAAAAAAAGAGTATCGAGAAAAAAAAGAGTATCGAGAAAAAGAAAATCACGCGTACGCAGAGCCAACCGCTCCCTGATCGGTGGAAATCGCTGCGCCAAAGACGGTGATTGTATTACCCTAACGATCAAAGATATTCACGGAACGGTGCAAGTACTGAGTGACATCTCGGCGAATTGGACAGTAAGCGCACTGCGTTCCCACCTCAAAAACGACTTAGGGAGCCCCGGCAACCAAGGTAACTATTGTTCTTTATGGAGCAATATAGCAGATGAAAATTGGAGGGTTGTTTGGGATGGGAAGGAACACGGCGCGAGCAGCGGATACAGCGCCAGGATGCCGGCCGACGGAACAGTCGTCGGCATACTGGAATGGAGACCTCGAGGTGGATAGATTGTATTTGAAATATAATATAAACATTACCATTACCATTAAGAATACTTTTAATACGTTTATTTGTATATTCTATTATTTAAAAATAAAAATAAATAATACTGTATATATATTTTATAGAATGAATAGTCAAGATATTTTAGATAGATATAATTTTCAGACTGGGGATTTAATTTTATTTCATCATGATACAAAACATGATAAAAAAACATTATATAATCGTTTTTTTGATACAATTACTAATACTATTATGTATTTTACAAAAAGTAAATATTCACATATAGGAATGATTGTTAAAGATCCAGATTTTACTGATGTTCCGTTAAAAGGTATATACTTACTAGAATCTAGTTCTGAAACCTTTCCAGATGCTGAAGATAATAAGGTAAAAGTAGGTGTTGAATTAGTTTCATTTAAAGAAATATTAGACACGTATGAATCCGAAGATTTTTATTGGAGACAATTAAAATGTGATAGAAATGATAGTTTTTATGAAACATTAGATGAAGTTCATAGAACAATTCATAATAAACCATATGATTTAGATTTATTAGATTGGATTAAAGCCTATTTAAAAGATTATTCTCCTATCGTTCAAAAAACAGATGAATTTTGGTGTTCTGCTCTTGTGGCATATATATATGTCCAATTAGGTTTATTAGATAAGGATTTATGCTGGTCCTATATAACCCCTAAACAATTTGGAACGGAATCTCAAAGTAACCTACTTACTTTTTTACATTGTTCATTACATGATGAAATTAAAATAAATTAATAATTATCTATAGAATAGCTAATATCTATATCACTATCTCCAAATTTATATTTAATTTGTATATATACCATATATAAATTGTGTATACCTTCATCATCTATCGTAACTATTCGTAAATTTTTTTTTGAAATAAAATATAACGAGTTACGATCAATAATATTCATACTAAGTTTATTTCTACTATCCATTTTGTCTAACTCCACGATATGAATCGATGTATTATTTATTATTTTTAATAATAATTCCAATACTTTAGCATAAATAGCCTGCGTATGTAAACATAATAATTTAACATAATTATCACTATGAAATCGTTTACAATATGCCAAAAGAACATCAACGTTATTAGATTTATCTATCAACATATGATTAATATATATTGAACTTCGCGCAACATCTAATAACACTTGTTTTTCAACATATTTAATATTATATTTATATGTTTTATATATCTCCATTAAAAAATCAATAAAATTAATATATATTGTATGATATGAGGGTTTAGGCGAAGATTGTAGTTGTTCAAATGAGTGTTGTTCGTCTATAGAATGTATATCTAATAATTCAAACGTCGACATAATATATAATGTTTATATATAAATTTGATATATATATAATATCTATATTTTTATTATTACAACTTGATTTAAAGTAATAGTAACATGAATAATAATTGGAATAAACTGAATAAAGATCCTTATACGTATGTTAAAAATCTAAAAAAAAATAAATTAGAAGACATTATTCAAACCGCTAATGAAGATTATTATAACAATGAATCTAAAATATCAGATGAAATATATGACATAATAAAAAATGTTCTAGAATATAAGTATCCTAAATCTGAACTTCTTACGAATGTAGGAGCTAGTGTATCGAGTGAAAAGGTTACTCTTCCAACATATATGGGTAGTATGGACAAACTGAAACCCAATACGAGCTCATTAACTAACTGGTTGGCTAAATATACGGGTCCGTATATTACTTCGCATAAATTGGATGGTATTTCTTTGCTACTTGATTATAATCATACCCCTCCTAGAGCATATACACGGGGTAATGGAAAAGAGGGACAAGATATTTCGTGGATTATTGATTATATAGAATTAGGACACGTTAATAGTGGTCTTGTGCGTGGCGAATTAATTGTTTCTAAAAAAAATTGGGAAAAAATTAAGCATATCTCGCAAAATCCTCGTAATTTTGTATCGGGGTATGTTTCAAGAAAAAAAATATCGCCAGAATGGATGAAATATATACATTTCGTGGCCTATGAATACATTACTACTAAAAAACATAAAAGTATTGGCAATCAATTGACATTTTTAACAAAAAAAGGGTTTAAGGTCGTTGAATTTTCTAAACATTCTATAATAAATAGCACAATTTTAAGTAATATGCTACTTACCAGTCGTAAAAACAGTATCTACGAAATTGATGGCATCATTATTAGTGATAATAATATTCATCCTCGTGTGGAAGGTAAAAATCCCACGCATGCCAAGGCCTTTAAGATGGTTTTAGATGATCAGCGTGCGGAATCAACTGTATTAACGATTAATTGGAAGCCATCTATGTATGGCGTCCTTAAACCAGTCGTTCAAATTGAACCAGTTCGTCTAAATGGCGTAACCATTCAAAATATTGCTGCGTACAATGCGAGATTTATCAAAAAAAATAAATTAGGTCCAGGTGCTGTAGTAGAGATTGTGCGAAGTGGGGACGTTATACCTAAAATTAATTCTGTTACTAAACCTGCGGTAACACCTATGTATCCGGAGGAGGATTTTAAATGGAATTCAACTAAGGTAGATATTGTACTGAAACATCCTGAAAATCATGATGGGGTAAAACTCAAAATTATCGAACATTTCTTCAAATCACTTGGAGTACCGTATTTTAAACGCGGAACCATCACAAAAACCGTACATGCTGGCTATGATTCGATACCTGAAATTTTACGAATGGGTATAGAAGATTTTGAAGATGTTGATGGTATTAGCACGACTACTGCTAAAAAATATAAAAAGGCCATTCATCAACACTATAATAAACAGGATATTGCTATGATTATGGCAGCATCAGTACATTTTGGTTCTGGATTTGCGATTACTAAAATTAAGCCTATTATTGAGTTAATCCCTGATATTCTAACTACAACTATGACTGATGAGGAAATGGTAGATAACATTTCTTCTATTAATGGACTAAGTACCAAAACCGGTCAGAAATTTGTAGACGGATTGTCAGCCTTTAAAGAGTTTTACGATTCACTACCATAAAAAAAAAGTAAATATGACATAATAAATAATTAATTATTTTTTTTTTAAGTTGATACGTCGATAATATGATTATCACGATATATTATTTATAATTTGTTGTAATTCTGGTGTCATACGATTACCTATTATTGTAACCGAATGGTGTTCATTAGTAGAACCGTAAGGAATATAACCTTGATCTAGTGTTTTCTTAAATATAAAATCCGTTTTTTTATATTGATATAATACTTTACCACTTGTAGAAATAGTATGATTATTATCAATATAAATTTTGTTCCAAGTTCTCGGTATTTTGTGTAATGTAAAATATTCGTCTATATTAGGATCATCAGCTTTATCATCGTCCTCATCTGAACTGTCATCTATAAATGCTGGACCATTCTTTTTTAAAACGGAAGGACGGCCTCTCTTTTTCACTTCTAAATTCTCAGGTGGTTGTGTATTAGGATTAAGTATCCACCATACTCTCGCAGCAAGGTTTTCTTTTGATCCATTTTTATTTTTATTATGTAATGTAAGGATTTTTTTTAAATCCGCACCTGACATTCTTTCTTTAAGTTCACTTTTTGATGTAGCTTTAGTATAATCTGTTAATTTATTATCCCTTTTAAGACTTTTTTTACCATTTAAAGTTGTTTCAATATATTTTTTTTTTATTTCTTGTAGTATTTTATTTTGTATATTGTTATCTATATTATACGATTCTAAAATTTTTGTTAATTGAAGAATAGATATGCGAATTTTACTGGTCATATGTAGTATATGTGTAGTATATGTAAATGTTTATTTATTTAATAAAATATAGGGAAAATAAATATCAAATTTATTTTATATATCTATAATATATAGTAATGACAACTTTACCCCGAATATATAACGATTATACAATTGAAAAATATTTAAAAGACTTGTTTACTATAAATTATGATGATCATAAATATTATCAACCAACCATAATAGAATTATTACAAAATAGTATATCACAAATAGATGTAACAAAAGACTCAGATAAATTAAAAGTTGGTAAAATATATGAAGTATTGTTACAATATATGACCGAATATTTTTATAATTCTAGTGTATTTTTTTCTAGTATGGAGAATATATCCGCTTCAGTAAAAAATGGCATATATGTAAATCATATGGATATATTTATTGTCGAGAATAACACTGAAGTATCTAATAAATATTCGTTATTATGTACATCTCTTGGTATACCATTAAGTGCCGTTCAATCAAACGCTGCCTTATTTGATTTTATTGTAACAAAGGATAAGCGAACTGTTGTATTTTATAGAATAAATGGAGCCTATAAAGAATTACAAAAAATAATATCAACGGGAAACACCTCTATAGAAAAAATAATATTTAAAATATATGCGTATGGGTCCTTTTGTTCAATCATTTATACACACGCCACACAATCATTAGAATTTCTATATTCGAATTATGAAGAAGAGGACGTCGCATTTGATAAAAAAGTATTAATCGTATTATCTAAAACGTTATTTATGTTACAAGTAGATTTTTTATCAATAAATTTAAAAAATATAGATGATGATCAGTTTAATATTGATTATAATTTTATTAAAGATATAAAAAATTGGATTTGTTTATTTTTAACAGATATTGCTCCCGATATAGATACGGCTACAATTGTAAACTATATTAATATATTACCGTATCATATACGAGATATATTTTATACACAGGTTATTATATTTATATTTAAAAAATCTAACTATTTACAAACTCACACAAATAATTATTCTGACTTGATACAAGAATTAATGAATCAAGAAACAATACATGTAAACGGTATAGCAAGTGAAGTACAAACCACACAAACGGGGGGAACCAGAACAGATAATTTTACACAACACAAACAAAAAACGTTTACGCTAATTCGAAATTTATTTAGTATGTAGTAAAAACTATTGTCTATTTTTTTTAAGTTGTAATCTACTCATCGAAGGTCTTCTTCGAGTTGTTTTCAATCCTTTACACCGTAACATTTTTTTACGTAAATATAGAACCACAGATAAGCGATTAAAATACCACTTATTTTTTAATAATTTGGGTTTTATTTTACTTGTGTCAATATCGTCTGAAACAATAAATTCAGTATTACAGTGCCATTCGTGTACATTCATAGCTAAAAAGTCTCCTTGTCGAACATCCACACATATTCCGTATTGTGGAAACCCTAAATAACACCCTTTAAATGAATGTGGGTTTTTATCGTCTTCGATAACAACTAAATTACCGAAACCCTCATCCAAATCACCGGAATCTTTGTGACACCCAGTTCTCCAACTATAATTAATGGTTAATGTTGTAAAGGCCGTTTTATCTATGCGAAATTGGTTAATTTCATCCGCTTTTTTTTTTTGTTTTTTGTGTCGTTTGGGAACGAGTTTTTTAAATAAGCGATCACAACGTTTTATAAACGGCAAACTTTCTTTCCATAAAGATGGATTGTCCCGTGTAAACGCTGTAAGACGGCACGGAGGGCTGTCCGCAAAATTACGATCGGGTTTATCATAAAATCCAACAATATTAGAAGGTGCCAAATTACTTGTAAGGGTCTGACTTTTTTGATTATCACTTTTGCGAATAAATTTTGTTCGGAAGCGACCTGGATTTACTCGTTTGCTGACATATCCGGGTAATTTATTAGAATCCAACAGACCCCCCGAGGCACCACGATTATCATGTAAGACCTTAGCCTGTTTGCGATACGCGTTAAGGGCACCATTTGTTAAATTTTTAGAAATGACTCCTTTTCTAAATTTTAATAATAGGTCTCCCGTATCCGTATATACATCAACGTCTTCCGTACAGACACCATATGCGATTGGCTGTAAATAATGAGATTCATCTATATACTCACCTTCACGTTTAGATATTTCAGTATCGGACATAATTTTTTTTACAGTGAGTCGTTTTATCGTTTTAGATTTCTTTGTCGGAGAACGTTTTTTTTTAATCGATCGTTTTCTTGTATTCGAACGTTTTCTGTGTTTTTTTAGTCGTTTCGATTTTTGTTTGGGCATTATATAATAAAGCATAGATATTATTTATTAATTAAATTTAAATTAATATATACATATATAGTATAAACATGAAATTGAAGACCTGTCAGAATTATAGTTTATATGCCTATTTACTTATGACATATGTATTAGGTTCCCTTTATTATTTAGTTGTTACTCAATCATATGGTACTCCTTTTAAAGATGCTATAAAAAAACATCCTGACTTAATGAAAATAAAAAAAAACTCCGCTCAAAAAAGAAGACACGCTTTTCTAACCGGTCTCTTGGTATCTATTGTTTTTCTTATGATTCTCCGACCCTACGGAAATATATTCTAATAGAGTCGATTAGGGAACGGAGTCAACGTGAACAGCACCTACGTGTTACATAGAATTCTTTTAAAGTCTGTAAGAAATTTACTTTAAAAAAATT
>Ga0209830_10002328_pt1 | contig 15437 bp, 9 predicted proteins | sample ArcticOcean_MG_C_12_FD_187439 | JGI IMG/M metagenome (GOLD analysis project Ga0209830, IMG submission 187439) | Marine microbial communities from western Arctic Ocean - ArcticOcean_MG_CB8_130 (SPAdes) (version 2) | ecosystem: Environmental > Aquatic > Marine > Oceanic | place: Arctic Ocean...
ACTAACACTCTCGCTCGCCGCACTCTTTATTTCTACTTTGTATATAACATGATTATTATTATTATTATTATTATTATTATTATTATTATTATTAATTAATTGTCCCAACGAGAGATAAAAGTGATGATGGAAAGAAAAAATCGGTTTTTTTATGAAGTGAGTTTTTACGCGCACACCCATTAAACTAGTCAGAGCACGACGCACAACGCACGCAGCGACAAAAGGAAAAAATAATAAAGGGTACTAAAGTGCACTATTATTAATACGTAATGAAGAAGTTTCTATTGTTTATGACTAGTGTTTTCATTCATTTATTCTCGTGGTTCATTTCTGGACACGCACGAGGAACGCTAGAGCTAAATTATTTAATTTAACGAGAGCTCGTAACCTTGAGGAACGAGCGCGGCTGCTTCGGCTTTTAAGGAGTCCGTGAGATACAAAACGGCCGGGCCTTGACGAATAAAACCGAGATCTTCTGCGGCTTCTAACTCACCAGGTTTAAGTATAGGACCAGTCGCTTCGCCACGGATTTGCGCTTTCCAGAGCGTTCCTAAAGACTCGAGTTCGTCTCTGCGAATCTTCTCGCGCTTGTTCACGCGTTCGCATAACAGACGTAAAGTCTCCAATCCTACTCTCGCGCGTTTCAAGAGAGTAATCTCTTCCGCAGTCGGTGGACGACGTTTCACGCCAGCTTTATTTGCAATTGCAGTTGTTCCTTTAAACTTAACTGGCTTAATGTTTCGGCCCGCATCGCGTTTGGCTTGCGTAGAGTGATTCCTGCAATAATGCGCAACCGGAGTGCCTTCATTTTGTGGTCCATATTCGATAAAGTAGTTTCCGCGTCTCGCACAGAGTGGATGGAAGAACATTCGGCAATTTTCTTTCGAACATTGAACTTTCGCACCATCTTTACTGTTACAAACTGCGCACGTTGCTTGAAACAATCGCGAAGGAATAGAATCTTCTCCGCGAACGGCTTCGGGCTCGTTGGAAAATAAGTCGCACGAGATGCCCGGCATCCACTTTGCGCAAACGACGTGAGCCCATTTCAGTTTATGTGGACGCAAATTTGCTGGTGTATCTCCAAATGCGCTCGAAGGTAACGTAGGCACTGATGTTGCTATTGCTGCCTTAGAACCTTCTTCAGCCTCTTTCGACTCTGGAAGCGAAGGCGTACCCATTTCTTTTTTAATGGTTACGTTCGGAGTCTCTTGCTTTTCAGTCTCGGGTTCAATATCTGTCATATTAGTGTCTTCCTTCAAAGCAATTATTTCGTCATCATCAACGTGTTCCATTTTAATATCGACATTTCCAGCAGACAACGACGAAAGTGCTTTTGGCGTCGCCCTTTGTGAACCCGGTATGGATGCGCACACTTTCATTTCTGAAAGTGGACTCGCAAATTTTGCGGGCACAATTGCGCGCATGGCTCCGCGCATAATTGGACATAATTCGCATTTTACTCTTGGATCGTACAACAAACCATCGCCAGCTTCTCGCATATATCTTGGAGGTCTCGTCCTTGGTGCGTTTGTTTCTCTTTCTCGATCTTCGACGATTTGACACGGCCAGCATAACCAATCGCCGTCTGGAATCTCACCAACTCCGTAGCAGTCTTGATGTACGGCAACTTCACAACGCTCGCAAAACATAATCTCATTTGGTGGTTCCGATTCACCGCCAGTGCAGACACAACAAAGTGCATCTTCCATTGCCACTATTGTACACAAAGGATCGACAAGCATCCCATGTTCATTGAGACTTTCAAGAGTGCCATCTCCACCGTCGGCCAACGCGGGAAGTTGTCCGCCAGAACGAAGCTTTTCGATGCGCCAACGACCTCCTCGGTATCGATTTTCATATGACTCGACGTCTTTGACAGTTCGTTCCATCTTTTCTAACCGCGCTTGAACGTTTGGTTTGTCGTCCTCAATGCGCTGCAAGAGTTTGTTCGCCATAGTTCGAGTGATATTGACAAGTCTTGCCAAAGCCGCTTGGGAGCGAAGAAGTTCGGCAGTAACTTCGTCGTCCGGAATGATCTTCTCAAAAAGATGCTTATTATTGTTCAACCTCTCAAGTTCTTCCTTGGGACTCCGAATAATATCTGGATCATACGCAGGATCGGACTTCTTTGAGGTGGTGTCGTTGTCGTTTTCCATTTCCTTCCTAAGCGTTTCCAAGTTTCCTTTTCGCCGCAAACATTTGAGTGGAGCAGTTGCCGTACCGCATACAGTCCCTTTCTTTTGCTTTAAGCATATCGCACACTTTTCACCAACATCATCTCCACGTTTACTATTAGCTTTCATTTTCTCAATTGCGATTTGTGCGTCTTGGCCTTCATCCATCAAAAATTCATTTATTTCAGTTGGAAGACCTGGTGCGGGATAGTCTAATGCTCTTTCCATATGCACGGTGATAGAATCAGCAGGCCCATGCGCTGGAGGCATTGGAGAAACTACATCGTCTCGCGATAACTTGTTCATATATTCATCGGTCGCGCCACTCTTTGTCGGAGTAGTCATCGCGATGATCACGTTGGATGGCGTTGATGGTTTTTTCATTTCAGACGAATCTAGTGAACTCTTGTAGCTTCCCTTTTTGTTCTCTTTTCCGTCGTTTTCCTTTTCAATTTCGGAGGCGCTACCGTTCGTTTCTTTTTTTATTTCGTCGTCTTGTTCAGACGACGACGCAGTCTTTCCTCCCTTTTGATCTTGCTGTTGTTGCACAACCTTTGCAGCCTTATCAAGTAACGCCGCGTGCTTTTCGCAATACACTCGGTAATCAACAACCTCTTCTTTTTTCTTTTCGGTTCTAACTTCCATTCGCATTCCTGTGGTCACTGCACACATCGGATGCACTGGAACTGTACAATTTCCATACGCGCACTGAATGCAAGCGCCTTCGTTTCTCGTTTTGCAAACGACGCAGTTCATCGATAAACGTTCTTTAACTAACTTATTCATATTTTCAATAGGCTCCATTGCTTTTGTATTTGAAATAAAAAGTTCTGGAATCCACTGCGCGCAGAACAAGTGTGCCCAACGATTATCTCTGGTCGGTTTCAACGCTCCGTCTGAAATGGTACATAAGCAGCATTGCTTTTTATTCCCTTTTTCACTTTTGGTCGAACAAGCTCGACATAACCAGTCGCCTTCGGGTATTTTTTGTAAACCATAGCACGTTAAATGAACAGCCACTTCGCAATTATCGCAAAAGATGATTGGATCTTCCTCGTACGACTCGCCGTCGAAGCATACACCGCAATACTCTCCAATTTCTTTCAAATTTGGTATGGGGGAGATCCGAGTGATTATAAACTTCTCGGCGTCGTCTTTTACTGTCTTTGCTCCTGCAAGATAACTAAATTTGTCCTTAGACTTTTCTTTCTTTTTCTGTTTCGAGTTGAACGATTCTTGTCGCGCGAGTTCTCTCGCGCGAATACGATTTTCCTCATCCATCGCTTTCATTTTTCTATCCATCTTTTCCCATTCTGTTATTATTAACGAAGAAAGAAAAGAATTATTAACGCGCGTAAGTTTCGGTTTAATTATGATATATCGTTATCATTGAAAGCGCGCAGAGCAAAAAAAAAGAAAACACGCGCGCTCGCGCTCGCATCATCGAACGCGATCTTTCTCTCGAAAAATTAGATGTAAACATACCTTCCGCGTAGCTCCTCTCCATCTCTGGCATCGCGAAATCTGGATCTTCGTCTAATCTCTTACTTCCCTCGCTCGGTATTAACTTCCTAGCATCGTTCACGGTGACTTCCCTGAAATGTTCCTCGCACCACGCAATGAACGGTCCTTGCTCTGCGTCCGCTAACGAAGCACCTACTGGCGCAACCCATCTTTGCATCTCATCCTGTAAATAATCTTGTTTACGATGTTTCACTCGATCTTCCTCTCTCTCAGAGTTCGCATCGTTCTTCTTGATTTGTTGCTTCTCCTGCGCTTGTCCAATCGCTTCCGTTAACGATCTCGGCGCAACGAACTGTTCCATCGTCAGTAAAGTTTTCTCGAATGTCTCCGTTCTCCTGCGCAGCATCGAGTCGAGCGCCTGTAAAGATTCTCGCAAAGTTATCAGTTTACTCGCATTCGCTGCGTGCGCAGCTTTCCCGTTTTCGTTCATCCTTTCATCATCATCATCATCAACATCATCATCTTTTTTCTGTTCGCGATCTCGCAATAGCTTCTCTCGAAAATCATCGCTCGCGTCGACGGTATCGCGCGCGCAATCTGCGCCTGCTCTGCTCTCTGCGATTCCTATCATTTTTTTTATAGTTTAATAGTTTAATAATAATAATAATTAACAATAATAGACTAAACGATAATAAAGCCGTGCTCTTCTTTTGAACGTTTTCTACAGCGAGCGTGCAGCACGACGCACGAGCAGCTCTGTCTCTCTCTTCTGCAAAGAATAACAGATTATAGAAGACTAATTAAGTACTGTAGTTCCTCAGTTCCTGCTGCTTCTTCTTATTTGATCCGAGTGTTTGCCTGCTGCTGTGTGCTGCTGGGAAACTTTGTTGGCCGCAGCAGCAGGTTTGTGATACGTTGTGGAGAGAATTCTGCCTACTATCATACTAATAAAGTTTTGCTGCCCTGTTTTTTCTGTTCCTCCAATTCTTCAAAAACCAAAACACGATCATCGAACAAAGCGAACGATCGGAGGAAGCAGACGCGGATAGATCAAAAGAAAAAGAGACTCGAAAAAGCGTTCGTTCGAGAAAGCTTTCGTCGCTCGCGATTGAACTCGCGCGCGGGGCGAACGAACGAACGCCTTCGATCTTTGAAGGCGATATAAACATCGCAGGTTTGAGGTATAATCAGGGGCGAGCAAGAGTGTGACCATAAATAAAAAGCGAGGCAGCGGCGGCAGCAAGCAGACAGAAGAAGAAGAAGAAAGAAGAAGAAGAAGAAGAAGAAGGATAGTTTCATAAAGCGCGCGCGATGGATTTTTTTAAGTCCTTCGCGGCTGCGACGAGTGAAGAGGAGAAGGCGAAGCGCCTGAGACCGGACTGCGAAGAAGACGAAAAAGACGCAGACGAGAACGGCACCGCCAACACGGGCGATAATAATAACTTTGAGAGTAATAAGAAAGCGAAAACGATGAATAATAATAACAACGACAACGAGAACGGCATCATCAGCAGTAACACTTTGAGGAAACCAGCGGCAGAGCAACAGCAGCAACGAAAGACCGTAGTCGTCGTAGAGAAAGATAGCGAGAAGAATGTGAGTACGAAGGAAGAAAATAATAATGGAGAAAGAGGGGGAGAGAAAGCGAATACGCTCGGAGGACATCAAGTGGGCCATTACGCGAACAGAGACATGCATTTAAGAAAACAAGAAGAAGATGGAGAGTTACAATGGAAAGTCATAAAAAACGACGAGAACGAACAACATTCGATATGGTTAATCGCTTTGAAGAACATTTTCTCTAAACAACTACCGAATATGCCAAAAGAGTACATCGTTCGATTAGTGTTTGATCCAAGACATCACTCGATGTTATGCTTGAAGAACGATCAAGTCATTGGTGGGATTACGTATAGGCCTTTTTGGAGGCAGAACATGTGCGAGATTGCGTTTTGCGCAATTTCGGCAAACGAACAAGTGAAAGGATACGGTACGCGTTTGATGAATCATTTGAAAGAATACGTCAAGGAAGAAGAGGATATGACGCATTTGATTACATTTGCGGATAATAATGCCGTTGGATACTTTGCGAAGCAAGGTTTTACTAAAGATATCGTCATGGAGAGAGAAAAATGGGTCGGATATATCAAGGAATACGACGGAGGTACAATCATGGAGTGTGCTTTAGAAGCTCAGATTTCTTACGTCGATTTCCCGAAGAATATTAGAGCGCAAAGAGAGTGTGTAGAAGCAAAAGTGCGCGAGATGACGACTGCACACGTCGTCTACCCAGGTTTAGCGAGATTCAAAGACGGAGGAGAGTTTGGAAAGCATCGAATCACGGATCCGTTATCGATGATAAAAGGATTGAAAGAAGCGAAATGGAAGACACCCGATCCTCCGAGGTACCGTTTGGTGCATCCCGGATGTGGAGATGGATACCCAACGATAGAAAATTTACACAAGTTTATGCGTTCAATTATAGCAATCGTAAGAACGCATCCAGATTCCTGGCCTTTCATGAGCGCCGTGAATAAAGAGGAAGTTCCAGATTATTACGAAGTCGTGAAAATGCCAGCAGATATAGAAACTTTATCCGAAAGAGTAGAAAGCGAGATTTATTATATGACGTTAGAGATGTTTGCGGCTGATTTCAAAAGAATGTTTGAGAATTGTCGAATGTATAACTCCGCGGATACGATTTATTATAAATGCGCGAACCGTTTAGAATTGTTCTTCGATGCAAAAATTGCTGGTGGAATTACTTTTAAAGTACGCGATACCGGGTCTTACCTCAACCGATGATGAAGAAAAGATGTTGTAATAAGCAAAAGCACGTAAAATAATACTACTATAGTACAACATTATAAATTATTATTGCTTAACTAAGTCATAAACTGTTCGCCTTCGTCGACGATGAGAAATTCTAAATCTTGATACGCGTCTTTTCTCCATTGCCTCGCGTCTACATCGTGCATATCAAAATCATCATCAATCTCCCACTCTACTCCAAAATCGACGATTTTCTTCGCAAGCTCTACTACAAAAACGCCACAATCATGCCCGTTCTTCTGTTGCGGCGTATCTTCCAACGAAAACAAGTCTATTTCCACTGTTTCGGCTAAACTTGAGCGTCCTTCGTTCATTAACATCGCTCGCGCGATTTTGTTCGCCATCTTCTCCCCAATCAAAATGTTCCTATGATTCATAGAATCAATATGTGACCATCTCGCCGGTATATCAGCAGTCACAGCAGGCGTATGTACTAACAGGGACCAATGACATCCGCCCTCGTGTAAGCTAAAATCTTGCTCATCGTTCACTGGTAAACAAAATAACTTCGAGCTGTCCAGTTCTAAGTCCTCTAAGACTTGCTTACAATCATTTACGTCCCCATGCGCTAAGAAATGTGCAACATTCGCGTCTATTAACTCTCCATATATTTTCCTCATCTCCTTCTTCCTTTGTTCTCTGTGTCTCATGAACTGAAAGTTTATGATTATATCGTTCAACCATCCATCGTGTTCGCATACGCGCCAAAGATCTGCGCGTCTTATTTTGATCTCTTTTCGGTAATCCAACAGCACCGTGTCGTCGTCCGATCTGTTGTATGAGTGCAATAACCACGCCTGTAACGACGATGACTGGTTCGCGCTCATTTCTTTGTGATTATTCTCTCGCTATTATATTGTTAGTATTTTTATCCACTGGTGGCTGGCGCAATATAAAAAATAATATCTTCTTCCCTTGATGTTCTCGTACTTATTATTGTACGAGCTGTGAAAATGACGTAATTAATGGAGAGTGATGATGCTCGGTAAATGATTTTTGAACGCGCGGTAAAATATATCAAAAACAGATGACGTACGCAGTCAAAACTGTGTGTGCGTGTCTGTGTCGAGAGCGGTTTCCGTTTTTTAAGAAGAATGAAACAGAATGAATAGTACGAGTACTGTTCATTCCGACGATGAAAATAACCGACTTCTTCTTAGAGAAGATGATGATGATGATGAAGATGACGATAAAGAGAAAATGAGGATGATGCAGTGCGTAATACCGTTAGCGAACGTGTTCACGTGGACGACAGATAAATTGCCAAGATCGATGAAGGAGAAGAAGGAGTCAGGGATTCCGTTTGGGGTCTTCGTCAGTCCATTTGGTGAAATGTCTTCTTTTACTAAGAGTAGTTATAAGAAGAAGAACGATGACGAGGAACAAAATGATAGTAATAATAATAATAATAATAATAGTAATAAAACAACTACTACTGAAAAGAAAGAAGATGAGAGAAAAAAGGAGGCGAGTAAAAGAGGTGATGATAGTAATAATAATAATAATAATAATACGATTCATATCGATGCGAATTTAATTTCGAGATGCGGTACCTGCTTCGGGTACGCGAATGCGTATTGCGAGTTTGAGCTGAACGGGTTCAATTGTTCATTATGTGGCGCCTTAACACAGTGGAGAAACGAAGAAGAGCGAGAACGATATAAACGCGTTTCTCGATACGCTAATAGCAAATGCGATGTAAGAGCAAGGAAACATTTTGATAACCTTCCAGAGCTTAGAGAGAATTATCAAGAATACTTAGTCGCGAGAGAGCGAGTATGCGCAAAAACATCAACAAGTGGACCGGCGTACGTGGTTTTGATCGATGTATCTGCGGATGCAACTTTAGAAGCGTTGGAAATTGCGAAATCGTCCGCTATGGCGGCTTTAGAAGCCGTAAGTTGTGAAAATGAAGGCAATACTGACGCAACGTTTGCGATTGTGACATTCGATGGAGGGTTGACCATGTTCGACGTCGTCGGGAGGCAAAAAGTATACGTGGAAAATATCGATGAATTGTCCAGAGAAGAGTTGTTAATGAACTTTGAGAGTTTGGTGAAAATTCGAAGAGTATTCGCGAGAGTGGATAAGTACAAAGAGCAGATTTTAGCTGCGATTGATTCGATCTCTCGCAACTGTTGCTTAGAAAACGAGACAGATGAGGATAATTTGAGAAAGAAAATGGCTCAGTTAAATACTACTGATGATGGTAAAGATAGTGATCCAGAAAATGGAAGAGGAAAACAACGACGACTACAACAAAGGCATTTATATCCAAAACGAGCGTTTGGTCCCGCCTTGGCATTAGTTTTAGATTTTCTCGGTGCGTTTAAAGATGAGATTACCGATATGGAAAGTAATATAAATGACAATTCGTCGTCAAAATTGGGCATTGATGTGTTCAATCTAAACGATGCGAATGAAGGAGATGTCGCGATTACTAGTGTTATAGAGGAAAAGAATGGCGACGACAACGACAACGCGTTGTCTTCTCTTGAGTTTGATGGTGCGCGAGTCCTATGCTTTCTATCCGGCATGCCAAACGCTGGTGACGGAAAAATATATACAACGTCGAGTGAAAAAAATGCTTTGCTGAACGATTATTTGAGTGAAATGGACTCAGACTTACGCGCGAAAGCAACAGATGAACTCTTCATGTCTTCTTCTTCTTCTTCTTCCGCCCAAAAATTCTACGAAAGTTGTGGCAGACGAGCGAGCGTAAATAACGTTTGCATCGATACAATTTTGTGTTCTGGCCCATCTCTTTTTTGTGGTTTACACGCGATATCTATATTGTCGAGTATCTCTGGTGGCATCGTTTTAAGAAATAATACTAATACTAATAGTATCGAAAACGAAAACGTACTCGCGAGTGAAGTTTTCAAATTGTTGCAAAACGTGAATACAAGAACGGCAAGAGATTGTGCGATTCGACTTCGAACGTCCTCCGAGTTTCTCGTTGCAAATTCATACGGAGATTCACTTCGCGATGATAAGAAATATAAAGGATTATATCACGTTGCAAGGATGGAAAAATCAGACTCTTTTGCGTTTGATTTTGATTTCACGAACAGAAATGGCTTTGGCGATGAAATTTTTTTTGAAGGAGGCGAAGAAGAATGTTCTCCGCCAATTTTACAAATGGCCTTTGAATATACAATAACAGAATATAATAGTACGACGAATAATAAATATTATGAAAGGAGAAGAATTCGACGCGTATGTACGTCGGCGAAGAAAGTTGCAAGAAATTTGAGAGAAGTTAGAGATTTTGCGAATGAAGACGCCGTGTTTGCTCTTGTATCGAGAAAAGTATTCAACGTCTTAAAGTCTGATGGATTAAAAGAATCCAGATATTTAGTAATAGATTGGCTATGTGCGTTAATTGCAAAGCTCGCAAAGATAAGCGGTGATACTTACGTCGACGTTCGATTTGAGAAAAAACACAATGCAAAGTTTGAAAACGTTTTGAAGTTAGTTTACTACTTTTTAGTATCGGAGACTTCTCCGTTGTGTTGGATGCATTTTCATGGTTTGCTTAACGAGAATCAACCAGATAAAAGAGCTTTATTGTTACATCATTGCAAACGCTTGAGTACGTTAGATTTGATCGGTTTTATTATTATTATTAACAACAATCAAGACGATGACAAGAACGTCGAAGAAGCGATGAAAGATGAGTATACTAAATATTTCGGCTTTAGTGGATTTAGTACATTTATAGAAACTAATAGTGTATAGTGTGTGTGTATGATGATGAATATCTTAGTTTAGGAATTGATGATGGTGAAGATAAGAATCTTCATTTTTTTTTGTGTTGTTGTTTTTATGTTGTATGCTCTTTCATGCGAGAGAACAGTGTACAAATCATTTCTTAAGCAGAGGTGAACTTCGTGACGGCCTTGGTGCCTTCAGAGACGGCGTGCTTGGCCAACTCGCCCGGTAAGATGAGTCTGACAGACGTTTGGATTTCTCTCGACGTCACGGTCGGCTTCTTGTTGTATCTGGCCAACTTCGCAGATTCCATCGCGATCTTTTCGAAGATGTCATTGATGAACGAGTTCATGATTGACATCGCCTTTGAGGAGATCCCAGTATCCGGGTGCACCTGCTTCAAGACTTTGTAGATGTAGATCTTGTAAGTCTCGACTTTCTTCTTCGACTTCTTCGCGGCGCCGCCTTTGACGGTCTTCTTTGCTGGTTTCTTTCCTGTTGATTATTAAAGATAAATTAATACGTTAGTTAATGATTTCGATTAAAATCGATTAAAGAGAAAGAGAGCTGTTAAAATAGATGTAAAACTAGTCGTTTGCTGAATTTTTGAAAATTCAAATAATAATAAAATTATTATACTGTTCGTTCGCTCTTCTTTTAATTTAATTATATCTATTAATTGTAAAATGAACGCGCACGAGGTGAACGACTAATAGTAAACAAAGTGATTAATATATAATCTATAGAGTGTACGAACCTGCCATTTTGTATTTAAATTTGGTTTATTATGACGGTGAGGAGAGAATGATTCCACTCTCGAGCAATTCTAAAAATTCGAAATTTTAAAAAGTTACGAAGTTAAAGCTTTACTGTACAAAGACGGATCGATCGAGCGACACGTTCGTTAAAATCACAATTTAAAATTAAAGTAAAGAAATCCATGAAGAACGCTTAAAATCATCGCAGTAAATGTCAATAAATTCATCAGAGATTGCCTGAATCGTTCGCTAGATCATTTTGAAGTTTTGATGTTCTTGTATTTTTTAGACCCGAAACTTTTTAGACTCTTTAATAGTAAAAACTTTATACACGCTTAAGTGAACGGTTTATGCGACGTATGGTTATTTAAATGACATGGAACGACGTACGAACGAAAAATCGTTCGTTTTAATTACGTTTTTTTTGAAATATCGATCATAAAGGCATGAATAGAGCGCCGTTGGGCTCGAGAGAGACGGGTCAAAGAAAAAAGGTTGATCGAATCTTCGAATGATTTCTTTTTTAAATTTTGAACCAGCAAGTGCAATTCGTCATTATAAACATCAAACAATAATTTAAAAATGTCTGGAAGAGGTTAGTGAATTTTATTAAAATTAATCATTCGATGTATTGATTGATTCTATCACTCGCGCGCTCGTTCACGCGTGTTTATTGAAATTTGATAAGCGCGTCCGTTTGAGAGATTTTTGGATTCGATGATGAAGATGATGTTAAAATTCTTTCAAATTACATCAACGGACAACTATTCCCCTTTTGTGTAAAAATATACTGACTAAGAAATTCTTCTTCTCTTTTAATAATAAATTAAATATTACGATTAATAACTATAAACAGGTAAAGGAAAATCATCAAAGAAATCCGTTTCGCGATCCGCGAAAGCCGGTTTGCAATTCCCAGTCGGGAGAATTGCGAGATTCTTGAAAATCGGGAAATTCGCGACTCGTGTAGGTGCCGGTGCCCCGGTCTACCTCGCCGCAGTGCTCGAATATCTCGCCGCGGAAGTCTTGGAACTCGCCGGTAACGCCGCGAGAGACAACAAGAAGTCCAGAATCATACCGAGACACATCCAACTCGCGATCAGAAACGACGAAGAATTGTCCAAATTGTTGGGCACCGTCACGATCGCGTCCGGCGGCGTCTTGCCGAACATTCACTCCGTGTTGTTGCCGAAGAAATCAAAGAAGTAAATTATATAATTATTTACTTGCTTGATTGTCGTCTTCAATTATGATTGACACATACATTATAAAAACAAAAACAAATGGAAATTCTTATTTCCACCAAACCAAAGAAGAAGAAGAAGTAACACACAATTAAAAATACCGTACTCACCGCGCGCTCGCAAACGAACTCTCTCATACATTTTATTAATTAATAACAATATTGCTATCGATTTCAGACAAGGCCGTTTTTGATGACGTTGTTGATTTTGTTAGCTTCGTTTCAGCTACTATTTCTATATTATTATTATTATTATTATTATTATTATTATTCTTTTGTTGTTCTTTTTCTAAATCGTATTCTCGTTCTTTTCTAGCTCGCAGTTTATCAAATTCTTGCGCGTTTGCATTCGGAGCAAATTTAGTCGCTTTTAAACGTCCGTAAACCGTTTGCATCTTCTCCATTTGTTTCGTTAATTTCACAACTTCGTGCTTTAAGCCCTCTTTGACCTTTTTATCTGTTGAAATTTCCTTTTGGAGAGCTTTGATTTTTAAAAGATCTTCCTTCATTTTTTCTTTCGCCTTAGCGTACTTGATTTCGTAAATCGCGCATAGCTTTTTCACTTCAATCATTTGTTGTTGCTGTTGTTGTTGTTCTAATTCTTCTTCTTTATTAGAAGAATCATGATTATTATTGTTATTAATCGTCATCAGTTGTTGTGTTCTATTTTCAATCTCTTCCAACGTCCTCTCTAATTGTTCTCGCACGCGCGCTTGTTCTTCCACGGCTACAACCGCTTCTTCGAGCATTTGTTGCATATCAATTCGCTCAACGTTTGCTTTTTCGACTTCAGCGTTTGCTTTTTCAACTTCCACGTTTGCTTTTTCTATCTGAACGTTTGCTTCTTCCAATGCAAACCTTAAATCATTCAGTAAAGCTTCTGATTCTGATTGTTCTTCTTCTTTCGTCACGTTGTTGTTGTCGTTGTTAGAAACCGCCATTGCGTCAACGTTTTGTTGTTTGACCAATTGCAACTCTGAAATTTCCTCTTCTAGGTCCTGAATCTTTAATTTCATCATTTGCAGGAGCTCATTAGCATTTCTATTTTCACTTTTATTTTGAGCAGCAGCAGCAGCGTCCAGTGATGATGAAGGATTATCATCATCATCATTATTTTGCGTAATCAATTGCGTTTCGTAATCAATCATCTTTGATACGTTTTGCGCAACCTCCATTTTCAGCTTGGCAATTTCTTTCATCTTCGACACGTTTACTTTCTCAAAGACTTTGATTTTCTCCTTTAATTCTATCAATAATTTCCCATCGCCTTCGTTTGTATACTTCTCGAGCGCTTCTTGAGCCTGTTTTTCTGCGAATTCAACCTTTGAAAGTAACTGTTTCTTCTCTTGCTGAAATTTCTTCTCCTTCTTCTTCAAAGCTTGTTCCAACTCTTCCTTCTCTTCGGTAACGTTTTCCAACTTTCTGTTCAGCTCAAAGTTATCGTCATCTTCAGAACGCGATTTTAATTTCAATTTACGATTGCATTCTTCGAGTTTCTTTTCTGCGACTAACGCGCGTTCAACGGCGGAGGCTAATTCCAAGTTTCGAGAAACGAGCGCTGCTTCGATTGCCTCTTTTGCATTCAAAACGTCCGAGTTTTGTGCTAAACTTTCCAACTTTACCTTTTTCGCATCCATTTTCATCTTTTCTATTTCATTTTCAGCCGCTTCCGCACGCTTGAACATTTTCTTTTGCTCTGCTTTGTACTCGTTCTTCATCGCTTTCATTTTTTCGCTCAAGAAGTCTTTTTCGTTTTGAATTTCTGTCAGTTTTGCCTCTAAAGCTACAATAGCCTCCGTCGTGTGCGGAGTCATTTCCTGCTGTCTCTTATTTGTTTCAATAGGAGCCTGATTACTATTTGTTACGCATTCAGAGCCAGATTCATCGACAACCTCGACTGATGATGATGAAGACGAAAGCTTTGATTGTAACTCGGCTATTTTCTCATCCTTCGCGGAAAGATCTTGTTTGAGCTGGTCAAGTTCTTCTTCTAATTTTTTCGTACTCGCGCTCTTTGAGAAGGAAGACGAAAGTTTCTTTTCTAATCTTGCAATCTCAGCGGCTTGTTTTTTAATCATCGCCGCCGTGGCCGTCGCCACCTCGTTCCTTTTTGCTTGATTTGTGACATTTTTTGCTCTCGTGGCGAAACGTAACGTCGAGCTCGTCTCTTCCACATGGCTGCTGCATGGCGTCATCGCGCAGACGATTGCTGTTTTGGAATTACCGCCAAGAGCCGGTTGCAAAATGCGCGTTAACTTCGAGTCCCGATACGGCACATGCGCAGCATTGCTTGAGCTTTTTCCTTTATCTCCTGTCTCCGCGAGCTTATTGATGACGAGACCTAACGTGAGTAAAGATTTATTAATTGAAGCGCCTTCTTTAGCACGTTGGCCTTCGGCGCCTGTTTTAGCAACGCGTTCAGAACCGGCTAAATCAACCAAGTTCAAAATAGACACAAGAACGTTTTCATTCGCATTCCTTTGCTTCGATTCAATGCATAATCTGAAGATGACGTGCGAGCGCGAACTTCTGGCGTTCATATTAGTCGCGCCAACGTGTCGATTATTTTGTCCAATTTCCAACAACTTTTTAACTTGCTCAATATTACGCACTCTTTCCTCTTTTAAACCGTTGACGATAATCCCTCTTTCTGGATCTTCTTGTATTTTCAAATTCATCATCTGACTAGTAATATTACTATTATTATTTACATTCAAACCTCCGTCGTCGTCTTCCTTACTTCCCTCCCTATTATTAGCTAACAAATCAATCAACTGTTCGTTATAGATTTCTAAATAGCTCGCCCTCACGAAGAACTCTCGATCTTCATCTCTCTCAATTCTCTCAAATAACTCTTTCACTGCTAAAAAAACTATCCCTGGCTCGCTTTCGTTGCCATACATCGTGTGCGTTTTCCCACTCGATGTTTGTCCATACGCGAATACTGTACCGTTGAACCCTTCGGTGACCGATTTCACGATTTGTGCCGTCGTTTGTTGGTACACGAATTCGTTCGTTTTTTCCTCATCGAAGACGTTATCGATTGTATAGTTTTGTTCGTTATTAATTTCATCCTGTTTTCATTAAAGAGAGAGAGAACGAGTGTGTGTGTGAGTTTAGAGCAGAGCGCGTCGTCGTTGTTTGATAATAATAATTGTAGTTCTACTACTCAAGCGCAGTACGACGTTTTACTACTTTTTTTAGATATAAAAAGAGGGGGACAAATAGATATAAACGAGAATGATGTGG
>Ga0209830_10002330_pt1 | contig 15435 bp, 20 predicted proteins | sample ArcticOcean_MG_C_12_FD_187439 | JGI IMG/M metagenome (GOLD analysis project Ga0209830, IMG submission 187439) | Marine microbial communities from western Arctic Ocean - ArcticOcean_MG_CB8_130 (SPAdes) (version 2) | ecosystem: Environmental > Aquatic > Marine > Oceanic | place: Arctic Ocean...
TGCCTCTCTGGTTTGCACCACTAAATCTTCTGTTGCAAGAGCTTTACAACATAATGTAAAGCCATCTTTTTTTTCAACATCAGAAAGCACGGTTCTCTGATAATTATCAATCACAACATTTCCATTTATTACTTTAGCCTTACAGGCTCCGCAGGATCCGTTTTGACAGCCATAAGGTATATTAATACCAGCTGAAATTGCTGCCTCTAAAATTGTTTGGCTTGGCCTGATCAGAAAAGTCTTTCCGGAAGGCAAAATCTTTACGTTATAGCTCATTATTTATCTTCGCCATCTTCTTCACGGCTAAACTCTCCCTCAATAACGTCACCCTTGCCTTTAGTATTTGTTTTTTGTTGGTATTCATTTTTACTTACCTGTTCTTTAACAGGAATTAAAAGTAAAAATAAGGCAATAATATCTGTAAGTACTCCTGGGAATAAAAATAATGCTCCAGCTAACAAGTTTTTAGCTGTCCCCATCAACAAGCCAATTGGGCTACCTCCTTGGCTCATTAGGCTCAATAACCTTGGTAGTACCAAAGATTTTTCCTCATTAATAAGTTGCCAGCCCAATATAGCCATAGTTATTAGGTAAACAAAAAACCACCACCCATACTGACTAAAAAAATATATCAGTCCAGCAATTTCAAAGCCAGGTAATAAAATTAAAGCAAGAATTAAGATTTTTCGCATAATTAATGGGTTATGATAAATATATTAGTTTATAGAATATAAGAACATGGAATCTTTTTATCGCTCTTAGCTCTTATCTATTCAATTATTATAACCTCAATTATTAACTTATAAGATGCCAAGATATTTAAATTTATTTATTATTAGTATTTTTTTAATTTGCTTCAGTATATCAACTGTATTTGCAGTTGATAACTCTGTATTTTATAAAAACAAACAAAAATTTCTTCCGCTAGAAGAAGCCTTTAATATTAATTTAGAGACTACAAGCAATAAAAAAGAAGTAAATTTAGTTCTTTCTAATGAACCAGGTTATTACTTATATAAATCTAAAATAAAGGTGAAAACAAGTCCATTATTATCAATTGAATTAGATTTGCCTGAGGGTAAAAAAAAACAAGACGAATTTTTTGGAGAACAAGAAGTTTATTATGGTCAGGTTAGAGCACTTATTTCATTATCCAACAGCCCCTCCAAAACACAAAAATTTATTATTGAATACCAGGGCTGTAGTGAAGAAGGTTTATGTTATCCCCCATCATCTAAAATAATAGCTTACAAAGAATTCTCAAATAATAATCTAAATACGTCATCTGAAACTTATTCTATTATTGATAGATTGTCTTCTCAAAATTTTATCACAACATTATTCGGTTTCTTTTTTGCGGGCATCCTTCTGGCACTCACACCATGCGTACTCCCCATGGTGCCTATTTTATCTGGAATAATATTAGCAGCCAATCCAAAGAAATCAATCTCTTATACACTTAGTTATGTGGGGGGTATATCTTTCACCTACACTCTATTAGGAATCACAGCAGGGGTTACTGGAACATTGTTATCCTCAAGCTTACAAAATGTAAATTTTTTAATTTTTAGTAGTATTATTTATCTTATTTTTGCTTTATCAATGTTTGATTTTATTAAGGTTCCTTCATCTCCCTTACAAAATATTATTAGTAAGTATTTAAACAATTTTAAAGCTAATAATTTACTTAATATATTTTTACTTGGGCTTTTTTCTTCCCTAATATTAAGCCCTTGTGTCGCCCCACCACTTGCGGCAGCTATATTATATATAGGAAAAACACAGGATTATGCGTTAGGTGGACTTGCTCTATTTTTTATGAGTATTGGTATGAGCCTACCCCTTTTAATTATAGGTTTTTCTTCTCAAAAGATTTTGCCTAAAGCAGGTCCTTGGATGTCCTCTGTAAAAAGAGTCTTAGGGTTTATTTTATTTGGCATGAGTATTTATATTATTAGGCCTTTACTAAGTGAAACTTTATTTGTTACCTTGCTTCTTCTTGTATTAACAGTTAACTTCGTCTATTTATTTATTTACTCAAAAAATAGTTTAATAATTAGATCTATTGTTATTCTTTGTTTAATATTCTCATCTTTATTTACACTTCACAACCTTAAAAAATTAATTTTTGAGCAAGATTCTACTGATAAACATTCACAAATCAGTCTTGAATTTACTAAAGTAAACTCTATATCTGATCTTAATTTCCATACTAATGGCCCAATAAATAAACCTATTCTTTTAGATTTTTATGCAGATTGGTGTGTAGCATGCTTAGAATACGAAAAATTTACCTTTAGTAATCCAAAAGTTGCTGGCCTAATGAAAAAATTTACTCTACTTCAAGCGGATGTTACGTCCAATACAAATGAACACAGTTTGTTACTTAAAAAATTTGATTTGTTTGGTCCCCCTGGAATTATATTTTTTGATAGCAAAGGCAAAGAAGTAAAATATCTTCGCACTATTGGTTTTAAGGATTCTGCAGAATTTTCTATTCTTTTGGAAGAAGCTTTAAAAAATGAATAAAACAAGTTTATTTAAAATTTTTTTGGTTGGACTCATAGCTATGAGTCTTGGAATAACAATAAACAAATATTACGGTGAACACAGATCATCCAATAAAGACATGCCCACGAACTTATTGTTTAATACATCGCTCCCTGATAAATTTGGAAGCATGATTTCTCTTAGTGATTATAAAGAACAATGGATATTAATTAATTTCTGGGCGACATGGTGCGAACCATGTAGAGAAGAAATTCCTGAATTAAATGAATTTTACGAAAATAATAAAAAAATAACATTAATTGGTATTGCAATTGATGAGGTGGCATTGGTCAAGAAATATACAGAAACTGTTCCTTTACACTACATTTCTCTGATTTCAGATATGAGTGGCGTTGCCCTATCTAAATCATTGGGAAATAATAGAGGTGTCTTACCTTTTTCCGTATTAATTAGCCCTACTGGAGAAATTAAAAGTACTTTCTTAGGCAAACTCACCCGAAATGATTTAATTCAGATTATCCCAAGCTTCGTTGACTAGAATAATTACTTAAAAGTAATTAAAATGTCTATAAATGTAGACAAATGTGATTAAATTCGTCAAAATTGCACTTAAATGAATTTATTTAAAATAATTAAAATGTAGACAAATGTGATTAAATTCGTCAAAATTACGTTTCTATTAAAATTATTGTTTAAAAAACTATGTCAGTTAAAACTATTAGTATAATCCATGGGCCAAACCTCAACCTTCTTGGTGAGCGTGAGCCAGATCATTACGGGACATTTAGTTTAGCGGAGATTAATAAACGATTAATAAATGAAGCAAAAGCTCTTTCAATAACGATTGATATATTCCAAAGTAACAGTGAATCAGAACTTATTGAAAAAATACAGGTGAATACTAGTGATTTTATTATTATAAATCCAGCAGCCTTTACCCATTCCTCAATTGCTATGAGGGATGCTCTTTCGGCAAAAAAAATACGGTTTATTGAAGTTCATATTTCAAATGTATTTGCTAGAGAGTCATTTAGGAAAGAATCTTATTTTTCCGATATTGCTGTTGGCATTATATCTGGCCTAGGAGCTGAGGGTTACATTGCCGCTTTAACTTATGCGGCTAAATTAGATTAAAATATTCAAGAGGTGTATTAAATGGATTTAAGAAAATTAAAAAAACTAATAGACTTAGTAAAAGAGTCAGGTATTGAAGAATTAGAATTAACTGAGGGCGAAGAAAAAGTAAAAATTAGTGCTAGATCGTCAATACAAGCTCCGGCCCCGGTTAATTATTTAACTCCTCAAGCTCCGGCCCCGATTATTGGGTTGACTCAGCAAGCAAGTCCTGACAATTCCGATAATAAAGTTTTGAGTAACGACGAGAATGAAAAAAAAATAACTTCACCAATGGTGGGAACTTTTTATAGAGCTGTTTCACCTGACTCCAACCCATTTGTTGATGTAGGAACTACCGTAAAAAAAGGAGATACTTTATGTATTATAGAAGCCATGAAGCTCCTAAATGAAATTGAATCAGATAAAGATGGCGTAATAAAAGCTATTCTTTTTGAAAATGGGCAACCCGTAGAGTTTGGGGAGCCACTATTTATTATCAGTTGACCACTATTCAGGATTTAATAATTAATGTTCGATAAAATCTTAATTGCCAATCGAGGCGAAATTGCTCTTAGAATTCTCAGAGCTTGCCAAGAAATGGGTATTAAAACTGTAACAGTTCATTCTCAAGCTGATTCTGAAGCTAAATACGTAAAACTATCCGATGAGTCTGTATGCATCGGTCCAGCTTCATCAAACTTAAGTTACCTCAATGTACCGGCTATTATAAGTGCAGCTGAAGTTACGGACGCACAAGCTATTCATCCTGGGTATGGCTTTCTTTCAGAAAATGCTGATTTTGCTGAAAGAGTTGAAAAAAGTGGGTTTACATTTATTGGCCCTAAACCAGAAACTATAAGGCTTATGGGAGATAAAGTTAGCGCAAAAAATGCTATGAAAAAAGCAGGCGTGCCCTGTGTACCAGGAAGTGAAGGTGCGCTTCCAGATGATCCGCAAGAAATAAAATTAACTGCGCAAAAAATTGGATACCCTGTGATCATAAAAGCATCTGGGGGCGGTGGTGGAAGAGGTATGAGAGTTGTTCATACGGAAGCGGCTTTGTTAAATTCTGTGGCAATGACCAAAAGTGAAGCTCAGGCTGCATTTGGTAACCCCGTTGTTTACATGGAAAAATTTTTAGAAAAGCCACGTCATATTGAATTTCAAGTCTTAGCTGATTCACACAAAAATGCTATACATTTAGGCGATAGAGATTGCTCAATACAACGTAGGCACCAAAAAATTATTGAAGAAGCTCCTGCTCCCGGCATAACAGATAGACAAAGAGAAAAAATGGGAGCTCGATGTGCAAAAGCATGCCAAAAAATTGGTTATCGAGGGGCTGGAACTTTTGAGTTTTTGTATGAAAATGGTGAATTCTTTTTTATTGAAATGAACACAAGACTTCAAGTTGAGCATCCCGTTACAGAATCTATTACAGGTATTGATTTAGTCCAAGAACAAATAAAAATAGCTTTTGGAGAAAAATTATCTTTTAGACAAAAAGACATTACATTTAAAGGGCATTCAATCGAATGCAGAATCAATGCTGAAGACCCTTATACTTTTACCCCATCACCAGGAGATATCACTAGATTTCATATGCCCGGAGGTCCAGGAATAAGAGTTGACACTCATGCCTATGATGGCTACAAAGTACCTTCACATTATGACTCCATGATTGGTAAAATTATTTCATATGGTAAAGATAGAAAGCAAGCAATTGCAAGGATGAAGATTGCTCTTTCAGAAGCCATAATAGACGGACCAAAAACCAATATTCCTCTTCACCGAGACTTAATGGACGATTTTGCATATGGTGATGGTGGAGTCAGCATACATTACCTCGAGAACAAGTTGGATAAAAAATCATAATTTATGGCTTGGACAAGTCTTATTATAAAAATTGATAATCTAAACGTTGAGTCAGTATCTGATTATCTTATAGAGCTTGGAGCTGTTTCAGCCACCATTCAGAATTCACACCTAAACGAATCAGATGAAGAGTTAATTTTTGGAGAGCCTCATAATGGACCCGCACAATTTTGGGAAAAAAATGAAATTCAAGCACTTTTCGACAAAAATATTGATGTAAAAAAAATAATCAATAATGTAAAGAATGAATTCGATCTACTCAATATACAATTCACAACTTCCAACGTTGCAGATCAAGATTGGGTCAAACTTACTCAATCACAATTTAATCCGATATGTATTCAAAAAAAAGTTTGGATAATTCCGTCATGGCATGACTTTGTTGATACAAGTGCAATAAATATTATTATTGATCCTGGACTGGCATTTGGAACAGGTGCCCACCCAACGACACAACTATGTATCCAGTGGCTTATTAACAAAGTTAAATCTCATTCTAATGTTTTAGATATAGGCTGTGGCTCTGGAATACTTAGTATTACTGCTAAAAAATTAGGTGCAAAAAAAGTAGTTGGGGCTGATATTGATCCGCAGGCTATTCTAGCCAGCAAGGAAAATGGTAAAGTTAATAAGACTGATATTGAATGGATACATAGTGACAATGCAATTGAATTTAAGGGAGATTTGGTTGTTGCCAATATATTATCTAGTGCTTTAAAAGTATTAGCACCGGTCATTGCAAATCATTGTAAAAAAAATGCATCGATAGCATTATCAGGGATACTTTCATCACAAGAAAATGAAGTTAAAGAAATTTATTCTACTTGGTTTAATTTTGAAAATTCTATAATCAAAAATGGGTGGGTGTGTATTTCTGCCTCAAAAAGATAGAAATATAGTACAAAAAACACCTGGGCTGATTGTGCTTCGATACTTTGATGATTTTAACTTATAATTAATTTAGTTTGACTTACTTTTTCTTATTTTAAGATAAAAAGCTTATAATAATCATATGTTGAATATTAAAAATTATTTCTTAATTTCAGTTTCAGTATGTTTAATTGGTTGCGCTTCAAGCGCTCCCCAAATAGAGCAATTCCCCGCACCCCATAATAATTATTCCGGCAGAATCATTGAGGGATATTTTGAGACCGAAGAGTCAAATACGAGAATGATACGATCATGTAAAAGTTATGGTGGAGTCAAAGAATCAAGTATAAAAGATGAAGGTCAGGATTTACTGCTTCAGGAAATAATTTCTTACCAATGTAAATATACCGATAAACTAGAAGGTGAGCTAAATATTGATGGTAAGTCCTCAAAACGTCTTTCAGGAACTGTAGCTAGAAAGAAATGTGAAAATTTAGGCTTTAAAATAGGTAAAAAGTCCTTTGCCAATTGCCTTAAAGAGCTTACACAATAGAATTATGTTGAAAAAAATTTTTTACTGCTGCTTTTTATTATTAATTAACTCTTCAGCTCAAGCTGACGAGAAAAATATTTCTTTTTCATGCAAAGGGATCAGTAGTTTCGAGCTTATGGGTGCTTCAGGCGTAAAAGAAGAGACGAAAAATATTTCTTATAAATTTATTGAAGGGGCATTACAGGATTTAAATAATATTGAGTGTATTTTTGAAGCCTCTAAAATAACCTGTGATTCAACTTTCTTAAATTTTAGAAAATTAGAAATAGATCAAAAAACTAAAAAAGTTACTGACTTTATATCTGGCAACAAAGGTTTTGGTCAATATACTGAAAACTTTGAGGGAATATGTGAAAAGATATAAATGATCCTAATCAAAAAAATAGACAGCAATCATTTTAGTATAAAAATTTCAAAAAATACTGTCACCACACATAATATAATACTTGATGATGCCGATTACTTTAAATACAGCTTAAACATTATTAGTAGAGAAAAATTAGTAGAGGCTTCATTTAAGTTTCTTTTAGATAGAGAACCAAATACGTCAATTTTAGAAAATTTTAATCTTAAAATAATAAACAATTACTTTCCAGAATATAGTAAAAAAATTGGGGGGTATTTTGATTAAAGTTTTTTTTATTTATCTTTTATTGATATCTTTTAATCTATTCTCTCAACAAGAACAGCCTATTCATGAGATTCATGAGATTCATGAGGAAAAATTTAGTAATAATAATTTAAAATATCAAGTTACATATATCAATGGCATAAAGCACGGAAAAGAAATATTTTGGTACGAGTCAGGAATTAAAAAAATTGAAAGCCATTTCATAAATGGGAAAGAAAACGGATTATGGCAACAATGGTATGAAAATGGTCAAACCAAACTAAGAGTTGTTTACATAAATGGGAAAGAAAACGGATTATGGCAACAATGGTATGAAAATGGTCAAATAAGATCTTTCGTAAAATTTATTAATGGGAAAAAAGATGGGGAAGAGGTTTATTTTAATAGAGATGGCTCCACTACCTCTACCGATTTATACACAAATGGAAAAATATTAAAATAGTTTTTTAAAAAAGGAATTATATTAAACATGATAAAAGCATTCGCAGCATTAGAAGCAAAAAAAGATTTGGAAGTTTTTGAATTTGAAGCTCAACCCTTAAAACCTAATGAAGTTCAAATAAAAGTTGAATCTTGCGGAATTTGTCATAGTGATCTTAGTGCAATCGATAATAGTTGGGGGGCTTCGAAATTCCCAATGGTTGCAGGGCATGAAGTTATTGGGAAAGTAATTGGTATTGGTTCAAAAGTTTCTTTACATAAAGTCGGCAATCGAGTTGGATTGGGTTGGCATTGTGGATACTGTAACTCATGCGAACACTGTAATTTAGGAGATCACAACTTTTGTGGCTCTACAAAAAAAACAGTTTTTAGTCAACATGGTGGATTTGCAGAAGAAGTATCCGCTGATGAAGTAAGTGTAATCCCTATTCCGGAAGGTGTTAAGCTTGAAGACGCAGGTCCTCTTCTTTGTGGAGGCATAACTGTATTCACCCCAATAGTAGAATTCGATATTAACAGTAGTCATAAAGTAGGAATTATTGGTATTGGTGGTTTAGGTCACCTGGCAATACAATTTTACAAAGCTCTAGGGTGTCATGTCACAGCATTCACTAACTCTAATGATAAAAATGATTTACTAACTTCACTTGGTGCAGATGAAATAGTTTCTTCAACTGACAGCTTATCAATAAAAGCTTTGGGTGCTCAGTTTGATTTTTTAATATCCACCGTTAATGTTAAGTTGGATTGGAATTTATTTCTAAATACTGTCAAACCAAGAGGGAGATTGCATTTTGTTGGCGCAGTTCTTGATCCAATTGCTGTCTCTGTATTTTCTCTAATGGGTGGACGTCGATCAATTTCAGGCTCCCCGGTTGGTAGTCCAAAAAATATTACCAAAATGTTAAATTTTTGTGCAGAACATAAAGTATCTCCGATGGTAGAACATTTTAGCTTTAGTGACATAAATATTGCTATTAACAAACTACGTGCTAATAAGGTTAGATTTAGAGCTGTATTAACCTGGTAATAAAATGGCAAATTATAATGTTAGTGGCCTAATAACTCTTGCTGAATTGGCTAAGCTAAAAAAGCCTTTATGGTATGTGTATATTTTAAAATGCGCGGATAATACTTATTACACAGGCATCACTAATAATATTAAGAATAGAATTGCTAATCATGCAAATGGAACTGGAGCAAAGTATACTAGAGGACGAGGGCCGTTTATATTGGTATTTCAGGAATCATGTCCAGATAGAAGCAATGCAAGCCAAAGAGAGCGACAGATAAAAAAATTATCTTTGGAGCAAAAGAAACAACTAATTGAATCGGGCTAATGTCTGTAGTGAAAAATTTGCTTTATTCTCATATGCCTATATACTTCGCTCTCGACAAGATTGACATTAGTGCTCTTAATTAGCAATCTTTTTAAAGAACTACTTAAGGATATATCTATTGTCTTTCCCATCACTAAATCTTCACCCATCTATACTTAAAGCAATAACTGATCAGGGCTATAAAGAAGCTACGCCGATACAAACAAAAGCAATACCTGAAATACTTCTAAAAAAACATGTTTTAGCAACCGCTCAAACAGGTACAGGTAAAACTGCTGCTTTTGTACTTCCAATTCTACATTTTCTCTCTCAAAATGAAAAAAAAAGCAAAGGTCCAAGGACGCTCATTGTAAGCCCAACAAGAGAGTTAGCAAACCAAATTACTGATAGTATTAAAAAATATAGTCGTTATCTTAAAATGAATTCTGTAACAATAACTGGTGGTATGTCTTACACCTTACAGAACAGACTACTTTCAAAGCCTATTGATATACTAATTGCAACTCCTGGCAGGCTTTTAGACCTATACCAACAAAAGAAGATTAATCTCAAAGCCGTAGAGATTATGGTTTTAGATGAAGCTGATAAGATGCTTGATATGGGATTTGTCCCGGATATTAGAAAAATATTTAATGCTACAAATAAAGACCAACAGATGCTTATGTTTTCTGCTACTTTAGATCAAAATGTTTCAAAAATAGCGCAGGAATTTCTATCCTCCCCAACCCAAATAACAATAAAACCAGAAGCCAATGGCCACGTTAATATTGAACAATCGCTTTATTTTGTAGATAACCAATCTCACAAACAAAAATTATTACATCACTTTTTAGAGGGTGAGGATGTTAACCAAGCTATTATTTTTACCGCTACCAAGAGGCAAGCAGATAAACTTTCTGATGACTTGTATGATTTAAATATTAAATCTTCATCACTTCATGGTGATATGTCTCAAGGAAGTAGAACAAAAACAATTAATCGGTTCAAAAGAAATGAGATTAAAGTTTTAGTAGCAACTGATTTAGCATCACGCGGAATAGATGTTAAACATATAACACACGTAATCAATTATGATTTACCGAGATTTGCTGAAGATTATGTTCACAGAATTGGAAGAACAGGTAGGGCCAATAAAAAGGGTTTAGCTATTAGTTTAGTCAATGCGACTGACCGAGACCTTCTGCGTAAAGTTGAAAGATTTACTAATTTAAAAATTGAAGTTAAATCTGTTCCAGGAATGGAAGCAAAAAATACTCAAGCAGACAGCCCAACAAGAAAAAAAGGAAGAAGTGGAAAGAAAAGACCTTTTTTTAAATCTGCTAAATCTTTTAAAAATCAGAACAATGCGCAAAAAAGAATGAAAAGTAAAGGTCCGAAAGCTTCAGTAGCTTAATCACTTACCCCGAGATCACTGATTGAATAAACGCCTGTTGGTCGATCTTTATCTGTTTTCCAAAATCGCTTTTTTACAATGCGGCATCGATCTCGATTGATATCGGAAACCCCAAATTTTAGTTTTGCATTTGGGATAATCCGGTAAATATGTCTTTCTATCCCGTCTATAGATTCTGGCGCATCATCGTTAGCACAAAAAATTAGTATATTCTTTTTTCTCTTTTCTGTTTGCCGAGAAAATACAAGGTCATCTCGTCCAACCTCTTTTAAATGTTTCTGTATCTTTTCAATTTCCTTATCTGTTAATGGTTCTAACTTTAACAAGCTAACTCTTTTCATTAACGAAATTGCATTAGCGTTTATCTTTTCTTTATTTAATATTTGCGGTATAAATCTAACAACCCATACTTCTTTTTCTTTAGATGCCTTTAAATTAGTTATAATTTGTTCAACTGGGTATTTTGTTAAAATTGGTGGTCGCATATTAGAAATCAGTACAAATATTATTTAATACAGTATCCTACATTACAATATTTAAGTAAATCATATCATGATGAAATTTGAACCTTATTTATACTATATTTTAGTTTTTCTCGGACTCATCCTGGTTTTAGTGGTTTTAATTTTTATTGCTCACCAGATTACGAATAAAAATAAATAATTTTTTTTTTGTTTTTTAAATTATCATATGAATATGTCATTAATTATTATTAAAATAATTTTAACTTCTTTGATTATTGTTCTGGTAACTGAGGCCGCAAAATATTCAGACAAACTTGGTGCTTTTTTTGCATCTATACCACTGGTGACAATAATTGTTCTTTTTTGGCTTTTTTATGAAGAGCAGTCTACTGAAAAAATTGCAAATCACGCTTATTATACCTTTTGGTATGTCTTGCCAACCCTACCGATGTTCTTGTTTTTCCCTTGGGTAATAAAAATTTTGAGCTTTTGGCCTGCTTTAATCCTTTCAATAATATTAACTGTATTTATATTTATTATTTATTCCTTTTTTTTAAGAAAATTTGGGATTGATTTGCTGTAATTGAATTAAATACCTTTTAATTGGTCGAATAGTTATGTCTATTCTATTAAAGATTTTTATTGCTGTTTCAATTATTATATTAGCCACTGAACTTAGTAAAAAAAATACTACGTTAGCTGCTATTTTACTAGCAATGCCAATTGTTTTATTTGTCTCGTTTACACTAATATGGGAAGAATCGAAAGATTCTCAGAAAATTGCATTGCTTACTCATGAAACATTAATGTTTATACTTCCTGTTATTCCTTTCTTGTTTTTATTAAGTTACTTGCTCAGAACTGGGGTGAGTTATTATACTTCTTTAGGTATTTCAACGATTGGCATTACTTTTGCAACACTGATAGTCCAAAAATATTTTTTGCATTCTTAATTTTTAAACTCTGTTATATATGCTTTACTTTTGGGGATATTTTACAATCTAGTTTTATTTTTTTTCTTTATAGATTGAGTACAATACCCATGCAAATACAATTCCAGCACCGCCTTTTTTTCCAACATTGCTAAATAGATCGACTAATGGTGTTGTTACATCTATTGATTCACTAAACGGGATTTTTACGCCTTTTGTTAATAAATTAAACAGAATGAACAATACGATAAGGCTTAGTATTAATTCTGATAAAGATATCGCCCAATTTTTTATTATTAATAATAGATTCACTATTTCTCTCCAAAAAATTTAATTAAAAAAAGGACCCCTGAGGTCCTTTTTTAATTATAACTAAACTAAATCCATACTACTTTCTAGCTTTCCAAATTGAATATAAAACCCAAACAGCTACTAATCCAACAATACCTTGGCTGCCTAGATTATTAATAAGGCCTGTTACTGTTCCAATTACATCTGGTGTTCCAAAGAATGGTACAGGTGCACCACCCATCAAAATTTCAAGAACAATTGATAAAGCTAATAGACTAACGATTGTTTCTGATAATCCGCCAGCCCATTTTCTTACAGTAGTTAATATATCCATTTCTTATTTCTCCTGTTGTAATATAGAAAAAGTTTAAACTTTCATCTCTTTAAACTTAATCTATTTTAATCCTTTTAATCATAAAAAACACAATATATTGTGAATTAATATTTAATTTTTACTATATGTAGTATTTATAAGATATACTTTATAGTTCCACTAAATATAATGCCTTTTATTAATATCGATTAATAACCATTACATTTTTTTATTGTTTAATTATTATTTATCATTACCTAAAAACTTATCATCTTTCCACCCTCCACTAAACACAACACCATCTGGACCAGTGTAACTTCCTAGTCCATTTATTTTATCGTCCTTAAATTCCCCAATGTAGGTTCCACCATCCGGAAAGGTATAAGTTCCATGTCCATTCAGCAAGCTATCTTTATATTCCCCGACATGAGTTCCACCATCTGAGCCAGTATAAGTTCCATGTCCTTCTTTTTTATCGTTTTTAAATTCTCCGACGTAGGTTCCACCATCTGCATATGTGGTTGTACCATACCCATTTATTCTATCGTCTTTAAATTTCCCGACATGAGTTCCACCATCTGGACTAGTGAAAGTTCCCTGTCCTTCTTTTTTATCGTTTTTAAATTCTCCGACGTAGGTTCCACCATCTGGAAAGGTATATATCCCATGCCCATTTATTCTATCGTCTTTAAATTTCCCGACGTAGGTTCTACCATCTGGACCAGTGAAAGTTCCCTGTCCTTCTTTTTTATCGTCTTTAAATTCCCCAATATATATTCCCCCATTTGGATAAGTATAAGTACCTTGTCCTTCTTTTTTATCGTTTTTAAATTCTCCGACGTAGGTTGCTCCATCTGGAAAGGTGATTTTTTTCATAATTTAAATTTTTCCAATTCTTAATACTGAATTCTAGATGCGGGATTGTGCCCTCTAAACATGTACTCGCAAAACTATTCCACTGTAACCGACTTAGCTAAGTTTCTTGGTTTATCGACATCCGTTCCTTTTCGCAATGCAACGTGATAAGCCAGCAATTGAACAGGAATTGAATGAATAATTGGAGACAAAACACCAGTATGTCTTGGTGTTCTTATAACTTTAATACCTTTCTGTTCAATAAAATGACTATCTGCATCAGCAAAGACAAATAATATGCCTCCTCGTGCTTTTACTTCTTGCATATTTGACTTTACTTTCTCCAGCAAGGAATCATTTGGTGCGATTACAACCACGGGCATATTCTTATCAACCAATGCTAATGGGCCATGTTTTAATTCCCCAGCAGGATAAGCTTCTGCATGCACATATGAAACTTCTTTTAACTTTAGTGCCCCTTCTAGTGCTATTGGATAGTGTATGCCTCTGCCTAAAAATAATGCATGATCTTTATTAGCAAAATATTTTGCCCATTCTTTAATTTGCGGCTCTAAATTTAATGCGGACTGAATGCTACCAACCAAACACCTTAAATCTTCCAAATATTTTTTTTCTATTTTCTTACTTATAAGGTTTTTATTCTTTGCTAAAGTTACTGTCAAGATAAATAACGATATCAGTTGCGTAGTAAATGCTTTTGTTGAAGCAACTCCTATCTCAATACCAGCTCTCGTATAAAAAACTAATTTTGATGCTCTTGCTATTGCACTTTCTTGCACATTACAAATTGCAAATGTTTTTTTATGCCCAATTTTTTTAGCATGTTTCAGGGCCTCTATTGTATCCAGTGTTTCACCTGATTGAGAGATAGTAATTACTAATTGATTTTTATTTGGAACTGATTTGCGATACCTATATTCACTTGATATTTCTATTGTTGTTGGAATCTGAGCTATGTCTTCAAACCAATATTTAGCTGTCAAACCTGCATAATAACTCGTTCCTGCTGCAAGAATTAATATACTGTCTATATCATTTAATACTTCTTTAGCTTTACTCCCAAATAATGAATAATCAAATTTATTATTATCAATAACAGCTTCGATCGTATCGCCTAATGCTCTTGGCTGCTCATATATTTCTTTTTGCATAAAATGATCATGAGGACCTAAATCCATCGATGATACCTTTACTTTACTATGATTTATTTTTCTAGTGACTTTTTTTAAATTACTACAAAATATATCTAGCGAATCTTTTGAGATTTTTGCCAAATCTCCATCCTCAAGATAAATAATTTTTCGAGTCACTCCCAATAAAGCACTGATGTCAGATGCAATAAAATATTCTGACTTTCCTTGACCAATAATTAGTGGGCACCCTAACCTTGCACATATTAATTCTTCTTTATTGTCTACAGCAATTACAGCTATAGCATAAGCTCCCACTAGATCTTTAGTCGCTAAATTAGTGGCTTTTAGTAAATTATTCTTTTTTATATAATAATAATGAATTAGGTGAGCAATAACCTCAGTATCTGTTTCAGATGCAAACTTATATCCTAATTTTTTTAAACGACTGCATTGTTCTTCATGATTTTCAATTATGCCATTATGAACAACAGCAATTTTGTTATTAGAAACATGTGGATGGGCGTTATCCTCTGTAACCCCTCCATGGGTTGCCCATCTAGTATGTCCAATCCCTAGATTTCCCTCAAGTTTTGTTTTTTTTATTTTATTTTTGATTGAATTTACACGGCCAATAGATCTAATACGCTTAATACCGCCATTTAATATCGCAATACCTGCAGAGTCATATCCTCTGTA